>Ga0257114_1001819_pt1 | contig 14663 bp, 7 predicted proteins | sample SI112_10mmetaG_FD_190149 | JGI IMG/M metagenome (GOLD analysis project Ga0257114, IMG submission 190149) | Marine microbial communities from Saanich Inlet, British Columbia, Canada - SI112_10m | ecosystem: Environmental > Aquatic > Marine > Inlet | place: Canada: British Columbia | collected...
AATCAGTTTTTATAGATCCGTTAAGCCAATTATTTTTCATAACCGTATCTAAATCGATGTAATCAAGGCCGTCAGCTGAAAAACTCTCTTTTACACAAAGAGGGTTTCCTTTTTGAAAGAATAAAATGTAAGGGAAATTACCAGGATAATTTTTTAATGAATCTACATCTGCTCCAATATCGGTTAAAAAAGAATTATATTCAGCAGAAATAGGTTTACCACTTAACCATTCCGAGCATTTATTACCTTTAAATGAATAAAACAACACATAATTACTATCTGGGACATTCTCAATAAATAACATTAAGCTATCTATTTTAAGACTTGAGTTATTCGGAAAATAAAAATTGTATTCATCGTGAGACTTTCTTACATTTTTATAATTGTCATGTCCGTAGTCACCGTGTTCGTTAACATGCCAAGGCTTCAATGTTTTTTTATCAATTACAGCAACAAGAAACTTATGCGAATTGCCGTCTGGATACCAACATTGTAGGGCATTATCAATCAAATATTTTGTTTCCACGGCATAGGCTTTATTAACAGATTTATGAGTTTGGGCTGTTAATGTTTTTTCCTGCTCAATAAAACGAGTTGTTCGGTTGTTATAATCGTAATCAATAAATAAGTATTCATCTTTCTTAAACTGGTGAAAATGAGATTGCCCCCATCCTTTTTGATCTGAAACGTGTTGAAAACTACTCTCCTTCCATGCAAAACCATTATTACCAGTTGAATCAGCACTCACTCTCCAATAAAAAACCTGAGGCACTGAAATTGTAGTTGAACTAGGGAATTTAGCATAAAAAGAAGTTAAAGCAGGAGAAGAATTAGGGTCCCATTCAACTACACCACCTGAACTTTCAATTACCTCTTCAGTTAAACTAGGACTATTAAACGTGTTTGATGTATCAATTTGAAAATAATATTTTAGATATCCCGCATAAGGATTTGCTGTTGATGCTTTTAATAACGCATTTGAATTGGGCACAACTGCAAATTCGTAAGGATAAACCGGAACAATATCACTTGAATTAACAAACAAATCAATATCCAAAACATTGTTTAATTCATTTAATTCATCAACCTCAGAAAAAGCATCTGCATTAATTGTGAACTTATTTAAACCAACTCCATTTATTTTATCTACTGGCATAGTAATAGAAATGGTATCTGAATAAAAAAGCCCTGATATTTCCAAAACATAAGTTGTATCAGGAAAGCCTACTTTTGGAAAGTCTCGTGTAACCTTTAATTGAAACGTATCACCCTGAGCTTTCCCTATGTTGGTAATAATTACATTAATAGAAAATGAATCTATTTCACTGCTTACCTGCTCAGGACCAAAAAACACATTGGGCTGAGTTAATCCGTTTTTACCATAGATTGTATAATCAGGCTTTTTATGAGAATTTAAAATTACCGCAGGATCACAATGTAAAGTCATGTGCATTGCAACATCTCGGTTGTATACACTAGCAGAATCCTGCATGTCTTTTATAGTCTGTTGTACTACTTTCCCAACTGGCCAGCCATAAAAATCGGTAGAGAAATTCTCATAGAACTCTTGCGAATATTTTTTTAAATAACTAGCTATTCCCAATGAAGATGAGCCAAGAAATCCAACTGCTCCCTTATCTTCTGCTAAAACAAAACGTTCGCTTCCACTAGAATATCCACTCGTATGAATATTTCCAATTAAACAGGAATTCGCTAAAATAAATGGATATTTACCGGTGTTTTCATAGTTTTCGGGTTCGTCTATACTTTGATCAAAATTATTTCCATAAGCATGACCGAAAAAAGTCATAATAGAAACTCCACTGTTTATTAAATTCTCAACAGAATCGGTTAAATTTATCTGTAAAGGATCAGATGAATTTTTCAAGAATGTATGAACGTTCCCTCCAAACAGAGAATCCTCTACTAAAACCTCATAATCAGCCAAGTAATCCTTAAAGTCAGCTTGTTCCTCCTCAGAAGATCCTCCACCAAAATGTAAAACTTGCTTCATCCATTCTTCAGGTTCAGCAGATTCATATTGCTTTACTTTGTTTAAGTAAGCTCTTAGTTCATTCTCGTTATTTACAGCAACCCTTCCGGTAGCTAGAACTGGATCAAGAATACTTTCATCGTTTAAACCTTGAGTAATTCCAACATCTGACCCCAAAACACTCCATGTGGGTACTATGTTCTTCTCAAATGCACTTCCTCCGAATCTGGCATTACTATAATTCGCCGTGATTGATTTACCACACAAAAAGAGATATGTTGGGTCAAAATTCCACTCATTTATAATTGCATCTACAAAATTCCGCATCGACATTGGATGCTTTCGAATACCAAAAGAAAATTGATCGTAAAGCTGATCCATATCCGCCACAATTGTTTTCAATCCATTAGCTTCCCTGTAGTCTGCATAATCTTGAGCAGCACTCATCAGCTGAGTCCCTGTTAATAACAAATAATCAACACCGCCTTTATCTTGAATTTGCTTTTGATAATTAATAAACTTAGAAGAAGTTTTACTTACCGATTGAATACTGGATACCGTTCGAATGGATTTAACGTTAGTTAAATAACACTTTCGCTCTTTTCCAGTATTTTTAACTAAAGCCTTAAAATTATCCAAGTCTGGCTGAACTTGAATTCGACTGCCAGTAGTCAAATCATATAGTAAAGCTGTTGAATTGAGGTTGTCATAATCAGAAATCACTAACAAATCTTTACTCTCCGATCCACTAGGAACATACATTAAAAATTCAGTTTCTCCTCCTAAACTGAGCACTCTTGGGTATCTCGCGTGGACATAGGAAACATTAACTATGTCATTTGTATTACGTACCGATAGGGTTGATTTGATTCTAACTCTTAATTCATCACCAACCCAATCTGTGGGCAATCGACCTTCTACAAAAACATTTTCTTGACCAAAAAAACTGTCGTTATATAATTCATTATCATTTACCGAAATTTGTGTAAAATGATTGTAATTAAATTCACCTTTCATTTGCCCAACCATTTCAGTTTTGATCCAGCCGTCAGGTCCTCCGTCAAATTTTTTCGGAGTATTTAAAGAATAAACCCGCCCATTATTAACCGCCCCACTTGGACTTAAACCGTTAATAAAACATCCTTCCCCTTCTGAATATTCAGGAACAGGCCTTCCAGCAGTAGTCTTTCTTCCGCTATTAAAATTCCCACTTGAAGTAATAATCTCTTCCCTCCAAACATAATCAATTGGAGTATAGGAGTCGAAATCTGAATCCGACTCAGCATTTAACATTCTTTTATTACTGGTACTTGAATTCCAAGTCAAATAATAAAATGATGTATCAGTGAACATACTCACATATGGATTAAGTACATGGGCAGAATCTGAAAACAAATTATGGTCATACCAACCGTCATTATTTTCTGCATAAAACTCTATAAAATCATTTAAATCAAAAGATCCGTCGGACTCTCCCTGAATATAAATTGCTTGCTCTTCTCCTTTTGCAAATAGTTGAAGGTTACGAGGATCAATAGTTGAGATAGGAATCCCAGAATTAATTAATTGTTCCAATTTTACACGATAAATGCCATCCCTCGCAATTGGAAATTTGAAATAATTTTGATCATAATTAATCCAATCATTAGCAATTTGAGAAACCGCTATTAATGGAAGAAAAAAGACTATTGCAATTATTCTTTTGATCATTTTCGTTTATTTATTCCGACTTTAATAAAAAATGAATTAGTATAAAAACCGGTTCCAACTCCGATTTTTGTCAGCGCATAATCCAAAGCTAACTTCTTAAATTTAACGCCTACTCCAATAGCGGGGCTACTACTCCATTTTGTATCGTCATCTATTGTTAATTCTTTTTGAAAACCATTAATTCCAAGCCTTAGGAAAAAAATTTCGTTGTAATTCCCTTCTAATCCTAGCCTAGGATCAATACTCAGGAGATTATTTCCAATCAGTGTATTTCTTTTGCCATCAAAAGTTACCGCTAGATTTAATTCAGGATAAAGGCCAAACTTGTCATTAATTTGATAAGTATATCCACCACCTAAAACAGCTTGAGGAGCTGTAATTTCAATTGAATTAGTTGGGACTTTATTTTCTGTTAAAAGAAAAATATCCTCTAATTCTTCAGTATTAAAACTCCAAGCAGAGTATGTACCTGTTATATCACGGAGTGATGCTGCAAGTTTAACCTTACCAAGATCATACATTCCTGAGACGTCGATTCCAAAACCATAAGCATTAGCAAACTTCCCAACCTTACGATAAATTAATTTTATATTTGCTCCTACACTTAGTGCCTCTGGACCTAAATTACGTGCATAGTGAAAAATAAATGCGTTATCTACACTCGAGAAACTTTCAATCTTATTATAATTAAAATTACCATTTGCATCAACTAAATTTCTAGTGTCAGGAATATCGTCAACACCCGATCGGATTAGAGAAACACCCCCAGCTGAAACTTCGTCAATTTTAAAACCGACTGATCCGTAATCATGAGTTGCAATTCCGGCAAATAATTCGCTATGCATTAACCCAATTTCAAGATTGTTTTCCAAGTTTAACAATCCTGCAGTATTCCAATAACCCGCGGTTACATCCGTAGTGCTAGCTACTACGGCATTCCCCATTCCCGCAGATCGGACACCTACTCCAATATTTAAAAACTCATTACTATATTTCACCTGAGCCTGAAGAGAGCAAGATGCCAAAACAAATAATAATCCTATGTGGTATAGCTTTCCTTTCATTTATAATGAATTGAGTGTTAAAAATACATAAAAGTTAGTCTCGTTTTAACGTAATTGTACTTCTTTTATTGTGAAAAAAAGTAACGTAGTGAAAATATAAAGACAGAAAAACGTCTTTTAAATAACCCTCAACTTACTTAACAATCTCATTGCATTCTATTTAATGAAAAAAAAATATGTTTTTTTTTATTCTTAATATACCACCTATCTTTACATCTATAAGATGGAGAACTTGAAATCAATCATACCCAATTCGCTTACATCCCTAAATTTAGCTTGCGGATGTATTGCTACATTATCAATGCTTAACCACCACTACCTATTAGGTATTGTTTTAATTTTTGTTGCAACAATTGCCGACTTTCTTGATGGCTTTCTAGCTCGTTTGCTAAAAGTCCAATCTGATTTAGGAAAAGAATTAGATTCTTTAGCCGATATGGTTTCTTTTGGAGTTGTCCCTGGAACAATTTTATATGTTGCTCTTTCAAAAGCACTAGGAATCGAATCATTTGGTGAAATTCTTAAAACTCAAAATTATCTTCCATTTTTAGGATATATTGTTACTGTTTTTTCAGCCTTACGTCTTGCTAAATTTAATATTGACACAAGACAATCAAATTCCTTCATCGGTTTACCTACGCCAGCAAACACACTTTTTTTCATTACGATTCCCTTAATTTGGATTTTTGGTGAAGACAATGAGACGGCAAATGTCTTAATCAGCAGCTTGCCTCTTCTCATTGGATTTACAATAATATTTTCTTATTTATTAGTTGCTGAAATCCCCTTAATTGCATTAAAATTTAAAAGCTGGGTATTTAGAGAAAACATTGAGAAGTATTTACTTATTCTGGGTGGAATAATATCGATTAGCATTTTGGGTTATCTCGCTATACCAGTAATTTTAATACTTTATATTTTAGTGTCAATAATTGAAAATATTAAGAAAGTCTAACCTTTTCTTAATTTAAAGTTTTGGCCAAGATAAACTCTTCTTACTTGCTCATCTGCAGCTAACTCTTCAGCAGTACCTGTTTTTAAAATACTCCCCTCAAATAGTAAATTTGCTCTATCCACAATATGCAATGTTTCTTGAACATTGTGATCGGTAATTAAAATTCCGATATTTTTCTCTTTTAACTTTGAAACGATATTTTGAATATCTTCTACAGCAATTGGATCTACTCCCGCAAATGGTTCATCTAACAAGATGAATTTAGGGTTCATAGTTAGGCATCTCGCTATTTCAATTCTTCTTTTCTCTCCACCTGATAAAACCTCACCTAAATTTTTTCGAACGTGCTGTAACCCAAATTCATCCAAAAGACTTTCAAGCTTCGCTTTTTGTTCTGATTTTGATAAACCAGACATTTCTAAAATCGCTTTTAAATTGTCTTCAACCGTTAATTTTCTAAAAACACTTACTTCTTGGGGTAAATATCCAATTCCTAATTGAGCTCTTTTATACATTGGGATATTCGTGATATCCATATCATCCAAATAGACTGATCCTTCATCGGGTTGAATAAATCCAACAATTTGATAGAAGGAAGTTGTTTTTCCGGCCCCGTTAGGACCCAATAAACCAACAATTTCTCCTTGATTAACTTCAATTGAGACACCGTTTACAACACGCCGTCCTTTATAAGTCTTAACTAAATTTTCGGTGTAGAGCTTCATCGAATTGACTTCTTATTTACGGATTTAGATATGAAAATAGAAATTTCATAAAGTATTACTATTGGAATAGAAACTAAAACTTGACTAAAAACATCAGGTGGTGTTATAATAGCTGAGATTAATAAAGTCCCAACAAAAGAATGTTTCCGATACTTTCGCATTCCCTCAGGACTTACAATTCCCGCCTTTGATAAAAAATAAATTAAAACTGGTAATTCAAACATTAATCCAGTTGCCAAAGTTGTTGAAGCAACAATTCCCATAAAACTATTTAAGGGATATAGCTCCTCTATATTATTGATCCCAAAATCAAAATTAATTAAGAAATGAACACTTAGTGGATTGATTACAAAATAACCAAATAGAATTCCGCATAGAAATAAGACTGAAGAAAAAAACACAATCCCTCTGGCACTTTTTTGTTCTTTAGGATACAACGCTGGCTTTAAAAATCTCCAAAGTTCCCAAATAATATAAGGGAAGGCAACAATAGCTCCTCCAATAACAGAAACTAACATAGCTGTCATAAATTTACCGGTCATTTTGCCAGGAAGAAATTTAGCTTGAATTGGTTCGAAGCACATCGAATCTGAATCTACTAAATCAGGCAATAAACTATTTAAAAATGTAGAAAAATCACAAAATTTAGCATAAGTAATGAAGTCCATTTTTTGCGATGCGAAAATTATATTTTGGAAAACATATTCTCTGTAAATAAAAACCACTGTTGCAAAGCAAATAAGAACCAGCACAATCCTCATTAAAATCCACCTTAAAACCTCTAAATGATCTAAGAAAGACATTTGATTATGTTTGTGCTGTGTATTAGGACCTGTTGTATTATCCATCTTATTCTTCGCTAATCCCTTCGTTAATTAAATCATGCAAATGAATAATACCAACATATTTATTTTGCTCATCAACAATAACTAAATGCATAATGTTTTTTTCTTTCACAATTCTCATTGCTTCCGAAGCTAGTGCTCCAAGTGGCAAAGATAATGGATTATTCCCCATTATATCTTGTGCTTTTACATTCGTTAAATCTTTCGTTTTTTCAATCATCCTTCTGATATCACCATCAGTGATAATGCCAATAACTTTCTCTTCTTTTACTACGGCTGTCGCACCTAACCTCTTTGAAGACATTTCGTAAATAACTTCATTGATAGTAGACGACAATTTTACTTGCGGGCGTTCGTTTTTAGCTACAATCTCATCAATTTTCAAGTAAAACTTTTTACCTAAAGCACCTCCTGGATGAGATTTAGCAAAATCTATACTTGTAAAACCTCTCATATTAATTAAAGCTACTGCTAAAGCATCACCTAATGCCATCTGAGCAGTAGTACTACTTGTTGGTGCTAAATTATTTGAACAGGCTTCTTTTTTCACAGACGAATTAAAAACCCAATCCGATTTTTGGCCTAAATCACTTTTTAAATTGCCCACTATAGCAATAACTTTATTTCCTCTTGATTTTATGAAAGGTAAAAGAGCCTTAATTTCGGGACTGTTTCCACTGTTACTCAAAATCATAACTATGTCATCTTTAAGTACAATTCCCAAATCACCGTGAATAGCATCAGCTGCATGCATAAAAACGGCAGGAGTTCCTGTGCTGTTTAAGGTAGCTACAATTTTATGCGCAACGTTGGCACTTTTCCCAATTCCACTAACAATTAAACGCCCTTTACATTCAAATACAGCTTTAGTTGCATTTGCAAAGTCTGAATTTAATAAAGGAATTAAATCCTTTAAACTTTCAGCTTCAATTTTAAGCGTTTGTTGTGCTGATTCTAATATTTCGTTATCTGTAAGCAATTGTTAAAAAGTATTTTAGTCGTTAATCGCTTTCCGGTTTTACATATATTATCTTAAATATGGATCTAAAAAGCTTTGCACAAAATTATTGAAAATTAACGACTAAAAGTACATAATGGAAATTATTGAAAAATCAGCGATATCAGCATTGAAACAACACTTTGGTTTTGACCAATTTAGAGGTAAGCAGGAAGAGGTGATTAAGTCATTAATTAGTGGTGAAGACACCTTTGTTATTATGCCAACTGGTGCTGGAAAATCATTGTGTTATCAATTACCTGCATTAATGGCTTCAGGGACAGCTTTAGTCGTTTCCCCCTTAATTGCACTTATGAAAAACCAAGTTGACGCTATTAGAGGGCACTGCTCCGATGACTCGATTGCGCATTATTTAAATTCATCATTAACAAAAGCTGAATCCAATAAAGTGAAGGAAGATGTTTTAAATGGAAAAACAAAATTACTTTACGTAGCTCCCGAATCTTTAACACGAGTTCATAATATTGACTTTTTAAAACAAATAAATATTTCTTTTGTTGCGGTAGATGAAGCACATTGTATATCTGAATGGGGACATGATTTCCGTCCAGAATACAGAAAACTCAGAAACATTATCGAAAACATTAATTCTGTTCCAATAATAGCTTTAACAGCTACAGCAACTCCAAAAGTCCAATTAGATATTCAAAAGAATTTAGGTATGGAAAGTGCTTCCGTTTTTAAAGATTCTTTTAATAGAGACAACTTGTTTTATGAAGTTCGGCCAAAATTCAATATTGAAAAAGATATTATTCAATTTGTTAAACAGCGACCAGGAAAGTCTGGAATTGTTTACTGTTTAAGTAGAAAAAAAGTTGAAGAAATTGCTGAATTCCTGCAAATAAATGGAATAAACGCACTTCCTTACCACGCTGGCTTAGACCCACAAACAAGAGCTAAAAATCAAGACATGTTCTTAATGGAAGATACAGATGTTATCGTTGCTACTATTGCTTTTGGGATGGGAATTGACAAGCCAGATATTAGATATGTTATTCATAACGATATTCCTAAAAGCATTGAAGGATATTATCAAGAAACTGGTAGAGCTGGAAGAGATGGTGGTGAAGGACATTGCTTAGCCTTTTACGCTTATAAAGACATTGAAAAATTAGAAAAATTTTTAGTTGGAAAACCGATTGCTGAACAAGAGTTTGGAAAGCAACTTCTACATGAAATGGTTTCCTACTCGGAATCAGCTGTTTGTAGAAGAAAGATGCTTTTAGATTACTTTGGTGAGTATTACAACGAAGCTCATTGCAATAATGAATGTGATAACTGTACTAACCCTAAAGTTAAATTTGAAGGACAAGAATACATCGGTCATATTCTTACAATAATTCAAAGCTTTAAAGATAAGTTTAAAGCAAAACATCTCACTAATTTCCTTACAGGAATTAAAGGTGTTAATATTCTGCAATATAAACATCACGAACATGAGCTTTTTGGAAGGAATAAAGAGAAGGATGAGAAATTTTGGAATGCAGTAATTAGACAAGCTATTGTTCATGGATTTCTAGAGAAAGAGATTGAAACTTACGGAACTTTAAAATTAACTACTACAGGTAATGAATTTATAAAATCACCCAAGTCTTTCATGCTTACTCAAAACCATGATTATGATAAATTACCTGATCTTTCAAAGATCGCCAAGAAAAAGAAAATAGGTGGAGACGAAGTATTAAGATCGATTTTAATAGACTTAAGAAAAAATGTTGCAAAACTAAAAAATGTACCTCCATATGTAGTCTTTCAAGATTCCTCTATTAATGAAATGGTAATTAACTACCCTTGCTCTGGTGAAGAGTTAAAAAGCATAGTTGGTGTTGGACATGGGAAAGCATTAAAATATGGTAGAGTATTTATTGAGACGATCCAAAAATATGTTAAGGAAAATAATATTGAACGCCCGATTGATTTTGTTGTTAAATCCGCAGTTAAAAAATCAGGGTTAAAGGTTCATATTATTCAAAGCATTGACCGTAAAATTCCTTTGGAAGATATCGCGGATACAAAGGCTAAATCGTTTGATGAAATTCTGGATGAAATAGAGGCCATTGTTTTTAGTGGTACAAAAATAAATTTAAATTATGTAATCGACGAAATGCTCGATGGTGAACAACAAGAAGAAGTTTTAGAATACTTTAAAGAATCTAATTCTGATTCAATAGCAGAAGCGTTAGAGGATTTTGATGATGACTATACAAATGAGGAATTGAGGTTAATGAGGATTAAATTCTTAAGTGATTTCGCTAATTAATTCTAATTTATTTATTCAACATCAGCAGTTCGTTAACTTTAAACTATAACACGAGATATTGATAACGTTTTAAAACGTATTTGATTATTGTCCCTTTAATAATTCCAACTTTTTCATTTAGTTAGGCCCAATAATAAGAAGTTACTAGTATTTTCTCTTGAAAGTCTCAAGAGATTTTCAAAACAAGTCTCCAAAAATTCTTTTTGGAAATTTACCTTTAACAGTTAATAGATTTGAATGCACAACTATTGCTTATAAATTTTAAGAAATTAGTGATTTGTAAATACAAATTCTACACTTGACTGCATCTAAATTTATCTTTCTATTGGGGTTTATCAAGAATATATTACAAATTATAATCCACCTAATAATGTAGCTATTGATCAAGTTTACTTTAAAACTTGTATATTAAATATGACAAAAAGGTTACTCAGATACCGTCTATAAAAGTATGTTTGAATTAGGGAACAATCCTCAAACAAGAAATTAAAAGTTCACAAAAACTTTAAAACAATTATTTAGATTATTTAATCAACAGAGGAAAACTGCAAGAAACGATCAATAAATTATTATCCAAAAATAATGGTTTAACTTCCAATATAAAAATATCCTTAAACGGCTTAATTTACGCTAAACAAGTCATTTATTTATTCAAAGATCCGTTAAATAGAGGAAATAGCTAACATAAAACATTAGCTCTAAATATGAAAATAAAAACAGCTATTTGACATGCTTGTATTCTTTTAAGAAATTCATCTTTGAATAATATCTTTATTGGCGGAGAAAAAAGTATAGACAAAAAAAAGCCTCCAAGTTAAAACTTAGAGGCTTATAAAAGAGGCAACGACTTACTCTCCCGGAAGTACCAGTACCATCAGCGCAATAGGGCTTAACTTCTCTGTTCGAAATGGGAAGAGGTGGACCCCTATGCAATAGTCACCAAAAATCTTTAATTCGTTTGTGCGAATTATAAATGTTTTAAAAAAATAACATACCGAAAAAAGAAGGAGTGAGTAAAAATTTATGTCGACCGATAAAAAAGCCTTTCAGGTAATTAGTAATGCTCGACTTTGGTATTACTACCTGTACATCTGCATCCTATCAACGTTGTAGTCTACAACGACCTTCAAGGGAATTCTCATCTTGTGGTGAGTTTCGCGCTTAGATGCTTTCAGCGCTTATCTCGACCGCACGTAGCTACTCAGCAATGCACCTAGCGGCACAACTGATACACCAGAGGTACGTCCAACTCGGTCCTCTCGTACTAGAGTCAGGTCCACTCAAAATTCCAACGCCCACTACAGATAGAGACCGAACTGTCTCACGACGTTCTGAACCCAGCTCGCGTGCCACTTTAATGGGCGAACAGCCCAACCCTTGGGACCTTCTCCAGCCCCAGGATGTGACGAGCCGACATCGAGGTGCCAAACCACTCCGTCGATGTGAGCTCTTGGGAGGGATCAGCCTGTTATCCCCGGAGTACCTTTTATCCTTTGAGCGATGGCCCTTCCATGCGGAACCACCGGATCACTATGCTCTACTTTCGTACCTGATCGACTTGTATGTCTCACAGTCAAGCTCCCTTATGCCATTACACTCTTCGAACGATTGCCGACCGTTCTGAGGGAACCTTTAGAAGCCTCCGTTACTCTTTTGGAGGCGACCACCCCAGTCAAACTACCCACCACGCAATGTTCCCGTTAGGGTTAGGCACCAGATAATCAAAGGGTCGTATTTCAAGGGCGACTCCACAAACACTAGCGTGCCCGCTTCAATGTCTCCGACCTATCCTACACATTAATTATCCAATACCAATGCGAAGCTATAGTAAAGGTTCACGGGGTCTTTTCGTCCCGTAGCGGGTAACCGGCATCTTCACCGATACTACAATTTCACCGAGCTCATGGCTGAGACAGTGCCCAGATCGTTACACCATTCGTGCAGGTCGGAACTTACCCGACAAGGAATTTCGCTACCTTAGGACCGTTATAGTTACGGCCGCCGTTTACTGGGGCTTCAATTCATAGCTTCTCCGAAGATAACTACTCCTTTTAACCTTCCAGCACCGGGCAGGTGTCAGACCATATACTTCATCTTTCGATTTTGCATAGTCCTGTGCTTTTGATAAACAGTCGCCTGGGCCTTTTCACTGCGGCCCCACCGGAGTGGGGCGCCTCTTCTCCCGAAGTTACGAGGCCATTTTGCCGAGTTCCTTAGCCATGAATCACTCGAGCGCCTGAGGATACTCTCCTCGACTACCTGTGTCGGTTTACGGTACAGGTACCTTATACCTGAAGCTTAGAAGTTTTTCTTGGGAGCATGATTAGGCAACTTCCCTTGTCCGAAGACGCGGTTATCACTCATGTTTCAGCTAGATCTGCGGATTTGCCTACAGTTCCAATACCTACGCACTTAGACGTACACTTCTGTCCGTACGTGTTGCTTTCACTTCTCCGTCCCTCCATCGCAGTATAAGGTAGTACAGGAATATTAACCTGTTGTCCATCCACTTCCCCGTTTGGGTACGCGTTAGGTCCTGACTAACCCACAGCTGATTAGCATAGCTGTGGAAACCTTAGTCTTACGGCGAGGGGGTTTCTCGCCCCCTTTATCGTTACTTATGCCTACATTTGCTTTTCTAGCCGCTCCAGCATACATCGCCATACACCTTCAGCGCAACTAGAATGCTCCCCTACCAATTTTTCAATTCCATATCTTCGGTACTATGCTTATGCCCGATTATTATCCACGCTCGATCGCTCGACTAGTGAGCTGTTACGCACTCTTTAAATGAATAGCTGCTTCCAAGCTAACATCCTAGCTGTCAAAGCAATCAAACCACGTTTGATCAACTTAGCATAGATTTAGGGACCTTAGATGATGGTCTGGGTTCTTTCCCTCTCGGACATGGACCTTAGCACCCATGCCCTCACTGCTGTGTATATTTTATAGCATTCGGAGTTTATCAGGAGTTGGTAGGCGGTGAAGCCCCCGCATCCTATCAGTAGCTCTACCTCTATAAAACTCAACCACAACGCTGCACCTAAATGCATTTCGGGGAGTACGAGCTATCTCTCAGTTTGATTGGCCTTTCACCCCCACCCACAGCTCATCCAAACATTTTTCAACATGAACTGGTTCGGTCCTCCACGAAGTGTTACCTTCGCTTCAACCTGGCCATGGGTAGATCACCAAGTTTCGCGTCTGCCCCCACTAACTAATTCGCCCTATTCAGACTCGCTTTCGCTTCGACTACGACCCTTAAAGTCTTAATCTTGCTAGTGAGGAGCAACTCGTAGGCTCATTATGCAAAAGGCACGCCGTCACCCGTAGGCTCCGACCGCTTGTAAGCGCTAGGTTTCAGGTACTATTTCACTCCCTTATTCAGGGTACTTTTCACCTTTCCCTCACGGTACTAGTCCACTATCGGTCTTCTAGGAGTATTTAGCCTTATCAGATGGTTCTGACTGATTCCCACAGAATTTCACGTGCTCCGTGGTACTCAGGATACTACTACGATTAATATGCTTACGTGTACAAGACTATCACTTTTTATAGTTCAACTTTCCAGATGATTCCACTTCAAATATTTTCTCGATATTGTAGTCCTACAACCCCGACAATGCCGGAACATTATCGGTTTGGGCTAATCCGCGTTCGCTCGCCGCTACTTACGGAATCACTATTGTTTTCTCTTCCTCCGGGTACTTAGATGTTTCAGTTCTCCGGGTTAACTCCTCTCGGTGACTATGCTTCACATAGCCGGGTTGCCCCATTCGGAAATTTACGGGTCAAAGCATATAGCAGCTTACCGTAACTTATCGCAGCTTATCACGTCCTTCATCGTCTCTAGAAGCCAAGGCATCCGCCTAGCGCTCTTACTTACTTTTTTATCGAATCATCGATATAAATTATTACTACTTATTACTACTTCTCTTTTCAATATGTCAAAGAACTTTTTTTCGATTAATTCCTATCTCTAGAAGCTCGAAATCGTGATAACTTTGGAATCGAACCAAAAAAAACCATTAAAATAAGACTTATGTCCTAAATGATTTACAACCATGCATTATCTAAAAGTTATAATTTACTT
>Ga0257114_1001820_pt1 | contig 14654 bp, 15 predicted proteins | sample SI112_10mmetaG_FD_190149 | JGI IMG/M metagenome (GOLD analysis project Ga0257114, IMG submission 190149) | Marine microbial communities from Saanich Inlet, British Columbia, Canada - SI112_10m | ecosystem: Environmental > Aquatic > Marine > Inlet | place: Canada: British Columbia | collected...
TCATGGTGCCGTTGATATTCGTGATTATCGTGAGTCAGGTTTTATTCCAGAAGCATTGTTAAATTATTTGGTTCGCCTTGGCTGGTCAAACGGTAATCAAGAAATTTTCAGTATTGAGGAAATGATCAAGTTATTTGACTTACCGGATATAAATCAATCTGCCTCTGCATTTAGTGGCGATAAGTTATTATGGCTGAATCAAGAACATATGATGAGCACCGAAGCTGAAAGCTTGGTTTCTCATTTTAAATACCAACTAGATAAGATCGAGGTTGATATCAACCAGGGACCTGATCTAGTAAAAGTAATTGAGGCTTACCGTGAACGAGCTGAGACGTTTGCTCAGATGGCAATTGCATGCCGTTATTGCTTTGAAGATTTCACTGAAATTGACCCAAAAGCGGCTAAAAAACAATTACGACCAGTCATCTTAGAGCCAATGCTTGCGTTGTATGCCAGTTTGACTGAGCTAGATGAATGGTCAAGTGAGGAAATATCCTCTTGTATTAATAATGTGGCATCAAAATTTGAGATAAATATGGGTAAATTAGGCCAACCGTTACGTGTTGCGGTGACAGGAACTTCAGCATCACCTTCGATTGATATAACGCTTCATTTGATCGGTAAGGCAAGATCTATCGAGCGCTTGTTCAGAGCGATAGAGATCATAAAAGGGCGTGCTGCACCGAGTTCATAGTCGGTATATTTTTTAGTTATTGAGATTATAAAATCTATTGTTAATCATGACTAAATCGCTTAAACTTCGCATCATTAGATATACTTTGTACTTGTCATTTAATAAAAATGAAGTCTAGGTAAATCAAATAAAAAAGTGATACATTTTTGTAAATATATTTGCATATAGTCTTGGGGCTATAGCTCAGCTGGGAGAGCGCTTGCATGGCATGCAAGAGGTCGGCGGTTCGATCCCGCCTAGCTCCACCAGAATATAGGTTAAAAATTTGTGTCCCCATCGTCTAGAGGCCTAGGACACTGCCCTTTCACGGCGGCAACAGGGGTTCGAATCCCCTTGGGGACGCCATTTTTTTAAATGGTATCTAAATCAATAATAACATTGCGCGAGAATGTTATTTCCCAACAACATAAATTAGATGGGTTAATTATTGGTATATCCATTATGCAACAGAACTCTATTGCCTGATTACTGGTTTCAACTTCATTATTTGCTATTAATTGACTTGTATTAGACGATTCATCTGGGCTATGTAACATTATTATCTCCTTTTAGTTGCTTGAATAGCCGTATCGTTTTTTCCACCTTGCAAGAAGTTAGCAGGTTGGCGAGAGACTTAACTCTCCTCTTGATACTTGTGGATATTATATAGGATTTTTTATTACAGGACTATTGCTGTATATTTTTAGATATGAAAAAACTAACTTTCATAATATTATTTTTTCTATCAATAATAATAGTTACTACTGTTAAGGCAGATCATCCAAATCAAGGCTTCATAGATGTACCCGGTGGCCCAGTTTGGTATAAAATTAGTGGAGTGGGAAAGGGTTTACCATTACTCACTCTTCATGGCGGACCAGGAAGCACCTCCTGTAACTATTCGTTATTGGAGCCACTTGGAGATCAACGACCAATTATTCGTTATGATCAATTAGGGTCCGGTAGGTCTGGACGTCCAGATAATCTATCACTTTGGACGGTAGATAGGTTCATTGAGGCATTAAGTATAATTCGTCAAGAACTGCAACTGGAACGATTCCATCTACTTGGCCACTCATGGGGTGCAGCACTTGCAGGCGCATATTTATTAAAAAAAGGTACATCAGGTGTCGCCTCCGTTATCTTTTCTAGCCCACTTTTAAGTACACCTCTCTGGATTGAAGATGCTAATTATCTTCGAAGTCAGCTGCCGCAAGATATACAAGATACACTAGAGTTCCATGAGGCGGCAGATACAACTAATTCAGACGAATATCGAGCTGCTAGTAAGGTATTTTATGAGCGACATCTAACTCGTGGTATAGCGAAAGAAAAAGCAAATTGTGCTGGCGCCCCATGGAATCAGGTTATTTATGAGCATATGTGGGGTCCGACTGAATTCCTTGCAACTGGTAATCTCATTGATTTTGATCTGTCTGATCAACTTTATAAAATTGATATACCAGTTTTATTTATAACAGGTGAGTATGATGAAGCTCGCCCTGAGACTGTTTCTAAGTTTCAAAAAATGATTCCTAATTCTCAATTTATTGTGATTAAAGATGTTGCGCATGCATCTCTCAGTAGAGCTCCTGATGATTATCGTAGAATCCTCAAAGTATTCTTGGATAACGTAGAGAGCAGAAATCAATAGTGAAAGTATAAGTTTATTACTCTTAGAATAAACTGTGATAGCTATAACCAGTTATTAACCATAAGAAAATAGCTATAAGCCAAATTATCGCATATATTTTTATGCCCAACTTATAGGTCTTAAGGGTAATTTCCTTGCAAAGAAATACGGCTACTCCAAATGAGATAAATAAACTAATACCTATCGTTGCTAATGTTAAGAGCATGTATAAACTTTGAAATTGTGAAGCAATCATAATTTGCATAATACCACTTGAATTCGGCTCCTGAAATGCTTTATTATTATAAGAGTACATAAGGAGTACATTATGAAATCAGCTTTAACGCGCTTAGAACGAAAAATACTAGATTCAGTTAAATCTTATTATGCAAAATATAACGAAATGCCAACTATTAGAGGTCTTGGCAAGATCATAGATATAAGGTCTCCTGGCACTGTGGGTCGTTATATTAATTCTTTAGTAGATAAGGGATATTTGGAACGAGAGGCACGTATTTGGCGTGGCTTAAAATTAACAACACTTGATGATGATGGCTCATTACCATTGATGGGTCGAATTGCTGCTGGAAAACCAATCGAAGCAATTGTGGGTGAAAATGAATTAAATCCAAATGCGTTATTACTGGGTGAAAATCGTTATGCATTGCAAGTGACAGGGGACTCAATGATTGACGCTGGAATTAGAGATCAAGATTGGGTAATTATTTGTTCTCAAGATTATGCAGATAATGGTCAAATTGTTGTCGCACTCATTGATCAAATGGAGACAACTTTGAAGTACTTGCATTACCTGAAAGATAATTTTATAGAATTAAGACCTGCCAATACAGCCTTAGATTCAATGCGATATGAGGCGAATAGAGTTTTAATTCAAGGGGTCGTTGTAGCACAAATGAGGACATATTGATGCATAAGCATGCTTATATGCGGCGAGATGAGGTATGGAAGCGAGCTATTATATTGGTTGATATGAATGCATTCTTTGCCTCTATTGAGCAGTTAGATTTTCCTGAATTACAGGGCCAACCAATTGGGATAACGAATGGTTGGGATGGTACTACGATTATCACTTCTTCTTATGAGGCTCGTGCTTACGGAGTTAAAACAGGTATGCGAGTTAAGGAGGCGAAAGTACTTTGTAACGATTTTATTCAAAGACCATCAAGACCCAAACGTTATACTGAAATTTCCTCGCGTATTATGGCAGGATTGATTGAGTTTACTCCTGATATTGAAGTTTTTTCTGTAGATGAAGCATTTCTCGATGTTACGCAATGTCAGCGATTGTTAGGCGCCCCATCATATATTGCCGAATTGGTTAGGCAAAAAGTTGCTAATGTTTCTAATGGTTTATTATGCTCTATTGGTGTTTCAGGAGATAAGACAACTGCAAAATATGCTGCCAAATTAAAAAAACCAAATGGTTTAACGATAATTCCACCGTGGGAAGCCAGAAAAGTACTACAGAATGTACCGGTCAAAAAATTATGTGGTATTGCTGAAGGCATAGGTTCATTTTTGGGTGATCGAGGTGTTTATGTATGTGGTGATATGGAGAAATTGCCTATTGGTGTACTAGCAAAACGTTTTGGTAATTTAGGGCGTCGTATCTGGTTTATGGCTCAGGGACTTGACCCTCAAAAGATTGATACCAGTATACCTATACCAAAATCAATCGGTCATGGGAAAGTTTTACCTCCTAATACAATTGACATAAACACTATACAGATTTTTTTATTACACATGAGTGAAAAAGTAGCTGGTCGTTTGCGCCGACATCGCTTTGATGCACAACGTTTTTTTGTTGGCTTGAAAACTAATCATGGGTGGTTGAAAACCAAACTATATACAGTAACTACGACCAATGATGGCCGTGATATATATCAATTATGTTTGATTTTTCTGAGAAAAAATTGGCGAGGAGAGCGTGTTTATCAGGTTCAAATAACAGCTCTTGATCCAAGGCCAATAAAACAGCAATTAGAATTATTTTTAAGCAGTAAGCCTGAGAGAACTAATCTATATGCAGCCATCGATGAAATTAATCAGCGTTATGGCGAGTTTTGTGTTTCTCCAGCACGCTTGATTAATCGCTCGAAAATGCCAAATGTAATAGCTCCTGCATGGAAACCATTTGGCCATCGCCAAAGTGTTTAGTTGAAATTATATATGTGTATAGGGTGTTTTTATATACGTAATAAAACTGGCCATGGTGTTTATTTTACAAACACTAAAGCTAAGTTACCGGTGAAAAGAAAACTAAGTGACAAGTCAGAGTTAATAACCTGGGGGCGTCGTAAATATGAGGGAGGCACACTTCCATTTGGGGGTTGCGTTGATCTAAATAATTATGATTCAGAGACTTGGAGCGCTTGGTTCCCGAAGAAAGTTATTATTCCTGTGAGTTGTTTTGTGGAGCAGGATGTAGAAGGGCAGAGTAAATGTTTTAACTTAACTAAGGGAAAATGGATGCAAGCTTTATTGGTAAGAAAAGATTATGAAAAAAGAGTTTATGTAATTACCATTAAACCAAATATTAAGAATAGTATTTTTTTACGCTGGCCAAAAATATTAAGTGTTTAGAGAAAATATCCAGTTTATGATGTTAGTTGACTCATATAACTATAAGCCAACTAACAACTAATAATTAAGTTTGAGATTGAATATAGTTTTCAACATTCATTTTATCGATTAAGCCGAGTTGAGACTCGAGCCAATCAACATGCTCTTCTTCGGAATTGAGTATTGAGTCGAATAAATCGCGACTTCCATAATCTTTAACTTCTTCAGCGTGAGCAATAGCTGCTTTTAAGTCGGGTATAGCAACCATCTCAAGAGCTAGGTCACATTTCAACATTTCATGCACATTCTCACCGATTCGGAGTTTTCCTAGAGTTTGTAGGTTGGGTAATCCTTCTAGGAATAAGATTCTTTCAATAAGTTGATCGGCGTGCTTCATTTCATCAATAGATTCTTCGTATTCTTTTTCTGCTAGTTTGTCCATGCCCCAATCTTTATACATTCTGGAATGCAGAAAATATTGATTAATAGCGGTTAATTCATTTTTTAAAATTACATTTAAATGACTAATTACTTTTTTATCACCTTTCATTGAAATTGCTCCACAATTATTACTAATTAGTAATTAATGATAGAAGTAAAAAAGTACTTGTCTAGTGCGAAATAATTCGCATCTACGAATGATTATTATTAAAAAAATGTACTCATAATCATTACGTTATAGGAGCCACGTGGATATGGATATTTAAATGTGACTTTAAGCTGCGGAGGGTATATATAGTGTGGGCTTAGCTCTTTTAGACATATTTTCTTTTAATATTGATTCAGTCATTTCAATACAGCTTCCGCAACAAGAGGCAAGACCAAACTTTTTCTTAAGTTTACGGACTGTATCATCACCATTATCGGCTGCTGCGCGAATTTGAGAGTCAGTGATTGATTTGCAAATACATATATACATAAGTCTATTTATAAATTTTATTAATATTTATTGATATTTATTGATATTTAAATACGAATGAGAATGATTGTCAATTCTATTCAGCATTTATTTAAAATGTGATGTTTAATAAAAGGAGGCACCAAGGTTCATATTGATTGATAAGATTCTTCACTGAGGTCTTACTTAGTGATTCGAGGGGGTGAATACTAAGTAATGAATCTATCTTTATTGAAATCCACTATTATTTCATTAAGTAATAAACCCTGGTGCCATAACTCATAACTACTGATTTAATTAAAGTTGAATGTTTATTCCAACAGAAATTTGACGATCCATACCTGGCCTAATCCCAGCTGGGCGACGCGCTGCTACATAGACTTCGTCAAGTAAGTTATCAATTTTCACATATGCACTGACATTCTCATTAACTTTATAATTTGCGATAGCATCTAACACCCAACGAGCATCAATCAGTTGGTTGCCTGGTATACCACCTTGTCCAGCTAATGCACGTACTTCACTTGCATAATTAGCAGATAAGTTAGCACTCATACTCTCGCCTATAATACCAATAGTTGCGCGTAATTGACTTTTAGGCATATATGGTAAGCGATCACCTTTTACTACGGCTGTACCCCAACCATCAAAACTACTTTCAAAACTAGTTTCAAATTCAGCTTTTGAGGTTAGTGTGTATTGAAGGCTAATTGGTATTTCAAATCCACTTGAACTGGTTATTGAGCGGGTAGCACCTATTTCTAGACCTTGCACCTTCACTGCACCACCATCATATTGTGAGCCTATATCAGCCGTGCCACCTGTTGAGGCAGTTACGGTACCAACAATATTGTCGTAGTCAGATAAGAAAGCAATAATTTCGAACATAGAGTCATTAAGTGTTGTTCTAGCACCAAATTCAAAGTTAACACTTTCTTCTGCTTTTGCTTTTGATCCTGCACCTGGAGGTTGGTAGCCTTGATGTACACCAGCTATTAAACGTAAATCATCATTTAATTTATACATCGCCCCAATACCCATGATAGTTGCGTCCTCTGATCTCCTTTTAGTTTTAGTTGGACCTTCAGTTCTGAGTGGGTCACTTGTGGAGTAATCATAACGAACGTTATCTAGTTCTTCTATCCGAATACCAGGAGAAAGCGATAAGTTCCCCATTGTCATATCTGCACTAACAAAGAATGAAGTTACTTCACTTTTGCTAAACCGATTTGTTTTTGAACTCGGTGCAGCTAAAGTAGTAGTAACAAGACCCATATTTTCCATACGGAATTTATCTTCTCTTTGTTTGCGATCTTCATAGTCCTCATGAACGCGAAAACCAACATTAATAGTTGTATCCATACCGCTCATATCAAAGTCATAACTAAATTTACCTTGAACACCTTTTGAGTTATAAAATCTATTGTTATGTCTCAGAACAATTGCGTCATCAGCGCTTGTAACAGCACCAGTTAAAATGGCATAAGCTGCTGCATTTGTTATTGGGTCACTGGTTATTGCACTTTGGCTTTTACCGCCAATTTTTTGTAATTTAAACCAGTCACGATGGAAGTCATTATCATATACGGTGACCTCACCTCTCCAGTTATCATTATTATCAACAATATAACTTAATTGTATTTGCTCATGATGACCATTGAATTGATCTCTAGCTGAAGCAGCATAGCGACGATATGGATTAACTTTGTAGTCCGCGTCGGTTAGACCCAAATATGTTTCGTTAGAAGTTTGCTGTGTGGCACCAAGTTTCACTCTTAAGCTTTGGTATAAATCAGCTGAAGAATCGGTATCATACTGCATTTTGACCATATAATCTTGAATGTCAAAGCCTGTATCACCATTATCGAGACCAGCAGGTCCGTCCAATTCTTTAAAACCATTCGTGTGTTGCTGAACTGTCTCAACTAGCCAAGAGAATCGCTCTCCACGACTACCCAAATAGGCATGCGTATCTGTAAGATCGTGATTACCTGCACGAAAATCCAACTCACCACTCATTCCCATCTCATCAGGTATTTGAGTAGAAACCATATTCAAGGCACCACCTGTTGTTCTTGGCCCAACAGCAACTGCTGATGGTCCTTTCAGAACTTCAATAGCACTCATTCTTCTGGCTGTTGGAAAATAATAAGCCGAAGAAGCAGTATATGGAGCAGGGGCGATTAGCACACCATCTTCCATTACGGCAATTTTACCACTTCGATCAATTCCAGATCCTCTGATACCTATATTGGGCCGTAATCCAAAACCATCTTCTTCTTGAATATAAACACCTGGTACACTTCTGAGCATTCTGAGCATATCTGATGCTTTAAAGATTGATAATTCTTCTTTGTCCAAAATATGTGCAGATCCTGAAACATCGGCAGGGTAGCCAACAATAATTATATTTTCAATGGCATCATTTGCAGGGTTACTTTCTTGTGCATACAAAGCATTTGAAAGTAATATTAATCCGCTAATTATAAATGCATTTGTTACGTTCTTAGTATTCATTTAATCGTCCTCAAATATCTAATTTATCTTTCAAAAATGTTATATGTATAAAATCGATGCAAAAGATAACGTAAATGAGAATGATTCGCAATTACATTATCAATAAAGATTGAAAATGATTCAATTAATTTATTATTATCAATAAAATCAGTTATTTATATGAACGGAAAAAATAAGATTAGAGATTTTAGTTACAATTAATTTATAGAAAGAAGTAATTTTTAAATATTTTGCGTAAAAAAGATCTGCTTTTACTTGATTTTTATTTAGTTTAGGCGAGATTGTAATATAAATTTATTCTAACAATCTGGAGGATTTGAAGTATTATAACGGTATGAAAATCATTGTTTATGGATTGTTTTTTCTACTCTGTGCCTGTGGCGATGACATAGTAGATAATGCAGGTGTTAGTAACGAACGAAATAAATCATCTAGCCATACTAATATTTCTGAATCTTCAATTATTAATTTCTCGTATGAAATTTATGGAAAACCAAGATTGGGTGAAATTGTCACTATCAACATCAATACTGATACTGAAAATTATAATAAAGCTATAGCGATGAAATATCGTATTAATATTATAGATGACCTAATTTTTGCCGATAATCAAGTAAAGCAACTTGAACTTAATCAGTTGTCAGATGGTAGATATCCAGTACAACAAATCAATATCATCCCACAGAGAGTTGGCCGTGTTTATATAGTGGTTTCGGGGGAAATAAACAAAAATGGTACGGTCATCACAAAATCAACAGCTGTTCCAATTGATGTGGATCAGACAATAGGTAGTTGAGTTTCTTTACTTACCCGCGAAACCATACATAGATTTTATCTCTAAAAATTCTTCCATACCGTATTCACCCCATTCACGACCATTACCCGATTGCTTATAGCCACCAAAAGGCGCCATTGAATCCAGCGGAGCACCATTTATATGCACCATACCCGTCCTCATTTTTGAGGCAATATCTCTCGCATGGTCAATATCACTTGAGCTAACATAACCGGCAAGCCCGTATGGCGTATCATTAGCTATATTAATCGCGTCAGTTTCATCTTTATAAGGAATAATGGATAATACTGGTCCAAATATCTCTTCACGTGCTATTTTCATATCATTACTTACATTGCTAAAAACTGTTGGTTTAACAAAATAACCATTACCTGATTTTTCTGGCTTACCTGTCCCACCAGCGACTAAATTAGCACCTTCATCAATACCAACTTGTATTAAATCCTGTATTTTATTCCATTGTAACTCTGAGATCACCGGACCGATAGTGGTACTCTCTTCATTGGGTTGTCCAGCGATAGTAGTTTGAGCGACTTTACTTGCTATTTGCGCTGCTTCATCCAGTTTATTTTCAGGTACAAGCATTCTGGTTGGTGCATTACATGATTGCCCACTATTACTGAAACAGCTTTTTGCTCCATTTGATACCGCTTTTGTAAAATCAGCATCATTTAAGATAATATTTGCTGATTTTCCACCAAGCTCTTGGGTTACTCGTTTAACTGTTGGTGCCGCATTTTGAGCAACTGATATACCTGCTCTTGTTGAACCTGTGAACGATATCATTGCTATACCTGGGTGCCCACTTAATGCAGTTCCTACATCTGGGCCATCGCCGTTTATTAAATTAAAGACACCTTTAGGCACACCAGCATCATGAAGTGCTTGTGTGAATAACATTGCATTAAAAGGGGCTATTTCACTAGGTTTAAGGATCATTGTGCAACCAGCAGCGATTGCTGGGGCAACTTTTAAAGCAATTTGGCTAATCGGCCAGTTCCATGGAGTAATTAAAGCGCATGTCCCAATTGCTTCTTTGGCTACACAAGTTGTACCTACCATTTCTTCAAAGTTGAAATTTTTTAGCACATCAATAATAGCTGAAAATTGTTGTGGGCCACTTTCAGCTTGAGCATTGAGGGCTAATTCCCATGGGGCACCCATTTCTTCCATAATTGCAGAAGCAATCTCTTCGTTTCGTTCGATTAGAATATTTAATATTGATTGTAATAACTCTAACCTATCTTTTTTTGTGGTAGCTGAAAAAGTGGAAAATGCATTATTTGCAGCTATTACTGCTTTATCAACGTCTGCAGCGCTGCCTAGACTGATATGGCCACATACTTCACCTGAAGACGGATTATGGACCTCCATTTTATTCGGTATAACTGGTTCCACCCATTCGCCATTAATATAAAATTTGGTCATATCATGCATCAGCTACTCCTTTAAATTCTGTTTTTGAATCATAACTAAAAAATCTAAATTTTTCTCAATTTATTATCAGTAAAAATAGTCAGTAAAATTTTTATTATTATTAGATTATCGTTTTGCTAACTGGGTTAGAATGATATGTTTGTAAATTATTAAATAAGTGCCGCAACTTGAATATGATTGAATTATTTATTAGTTTTCGCTATCTGTGGTCAAGGAAACAAAATGGTTTTGTTTCGTTTGTTACTGCTATCTCTCTAATGGGAATAACTCTTGGTGTGGCCGCTTTAATTATTATTCTTTCAGTCATGAATGGGTTCGAATATGAATTACGTGAAAGATTACTCAGTATGTCTGCCCATGGACATATCACTAACCATAATAATGATATTGGTGATTGGCAAACTATAGTTAATGATATACAGACAGACGAGAATATATTATCCATCTCTCCAACCATTGATTTCGATGGCATGTTAAGAAGTGGCACCATTAATAATGGGGTACGTATTAATGGAGTTCTCCCAAGCTATGAAAAAAATATGCTGAGCGATAAAGTTACCTTTATTCAAGGCGAACTTAATGCCCTAAAACCAGATGCTAAAAATATATTATTAGGACGAGTATTAGCAAGGAACTTAAATGTTGTTTTAGGTGATTCTATTCTCTTATTAACTCCTAGTGTAAACCAATTTAGTCAGATAGAACCTAAGCTTGATCGCTTTTTAGTGGGCGGAATATATGAAGCTGGTATTCATGAGTATGATTCAACACTCGGCTTAATTCACCTGGATGATGCTCAGAAATTAATTAATATTAATGGAATTTCAAAATTACGTTTCAATATAAAGGACCCAATATTGGCTCCATCCATAAGTCAGCGAATTACTGAAAGGTATAAAGAGCAACAGCTACTTGCGAGTGATTGGACCATCCAAAATGCCAGTTACTTTCGTGCAATTAAGTTAGAAAAAACAATGATGTCCTTAATGCTTCTATTGATCATCGGGGTCGCAATATTCAATATAGTTGCAAGTTTGATAATGGTGGTGATGGAAAAAAGGTCAGATATTGCAGTTTTAAGAACATTAGGAATGTCAGCCAAAAGTATTAAATATATTTTTTTATTGCAAGGTATAGCTATCGGTTGGCTTGGGATTTTATCAGGAGGGGCGCTAGGGATTTATACTGCCATTAATATTCCTGAATGGGTCCCAGTTATTGAACGTTTCTTTGGTTTTCAAATTATGCCGGGGGATGTTTTTTATATTACAGCAATACCCTCTTTATTGGCTTCAAAAGACATCATTATGGTAATGATAGTTGCCTTGATCTTAACCGCCACAGCAACACTATATCCAGCCATACAAGCAGCCAAAATCAATCCAGCAATTGCGCTAAGGTATGACCACTAGGATGGTTAATCAATATACAAACTGGCTTGCAATTAGATATGTTTTTTCTAAAAAGGATAATCGTACACTCTCATCAATATCTCTTATTTCAGTATTAGGGATTATGACCGCTGTGGCGGTGCTAATTGTGGTTTTGTCTGTGGTAAACGGGTTTGAGAAAGAGTTAAGAGAGAAATTGTTAATTATGTCTGGTCATGCCCATATTGAGAGCCCAACTGAAAAATTATATCCATGGAAGGATTATCTTAGTGAATTTGAAGAGAATGATCGAGTCATCTCTGCGACTCCTTATATTAATGGTCAAGGGGTGATTGCTTCAGGGCAAAAAATTAGTAGTACGATACTTCGTGGGCTAGATACTAAAATCAGTGGTGAGGCAGAAGAAATTGAGGATTTAATGATAGAAGGTACTCTTAAAAATCTTTATCAGGGTTCATATAACATTATTCTTGGTAATGGATTGATGGAAAAGTTGAATACTTCTGTTGGCGAGAAAGTGACAATTAACTTATCACAAGGATTGTCAACACCGCTTGGTTTATTTCCAAGAACCAAACAATTAAAAGTCGTAGGTGTATTTCGTTCCGGTATGGGCGAGTATGACGCCAATCTCGCACTAATAGATTTGCGTGATGCTCAAACAGTTTTTAGAATGGGGGATAGTGTTTCCGGTGTCAGACTTACGGTTACAGATATTTATAAATCTTATGAAATTGTAAGAGAGCTCGCACTATCAACCGGTGATCAACTCTTGATTGGTGATTGGACGCAAAGGCATATAAATTTTTTCCGCTCGATTCAGGTCACTAAGTCGATTTTATTCATCATTTTGCTTTTGATTGTTGCGGTAGCAGCATTTAATATAGTCTCAACATTGGTTATGGTGGTCAGAGATAAGCGAAATGATATCGCCATATTAAGAACAATTGGTATGCTGCCAACTACTGTGATCAAGATATTTATAGTTCAGGGCTCAATTATTGGGATCACAGGGACGGTTCTGGGAGTTCTTCTAGGTGTAACTATTGCTGTAAATCTTGAGCAGGTGGTAATGTTTATAGAGAATATATTTACGATAAAGGTGCTAGCCTCTGACGTCTATTTTATAAGTGATTTGCCATCAGAGGTCAGAATAGCAGATGTAATGATTATCGCTCTCATAGCAATTATTATGTCAATACTCTCGACTTTATATCCTGCCTGGAGCGCCTCGCGTATTATTCCATCTGAGGTTCTACGTTATGACTGATATTGAAAATTTGAATGATATAGATCCAGTTATTTTAGTTTGTAATAATATCTCCAAATCTTTTCATGAAAATAACAATGATTTGGTGGTCCTCAAAAATATTGATCTGAGTATTCATTCTGGAGAGAGAGTTGCAATTACTGGTGCTTCTGGATCAGGAAAAACAACATTACTTCAAATAATGAGTGGCTTGGATGAACCTTCTTCAGGAGAGGTGCGAATTGATGGTGAGCTTGTAAATAAAATAACTGAGGTGCGAAAAAGTTTTATTAGAAATAGATATATTGGTTTTGTGTACCAATTTCATCATTTGTTAGTTGAATTTTCTGCCCAAGAAAATGTTGCTATGCCACTATTAATAAGAGGCATGGATAAAAATCAAGCAATGGATGCTGCCGCAACTCTATTAGAGAGAGTTGGATTGGGTAGGAGATTGAGTCATCGCCCCCCAAAACTTTCCGGTGGAGAAAGGCAAAGAGCTGCTATTGCAAGGGCCTTAATTACCAAACCAAAGCTATTATTGGCTGATGAGCCAACTGGGAATCTTGATCTTGAAAATGGTCGCTATGTTATGGAATTAATGTTGGAGCTTCATCAAGAATTTGCCACTAGTCTTGTTGTTGTGACACATGATGAACTTATTACAAAGAAAATGGATCGTATTTTAGAATTAAAAGATGGATGTATTTTGGCTAGATAGATCGATTCTTTCTTTTTTTTAAATACTTGGCAAGACCTAATTTCCAAATTATATCGGCGGCAATAAAGCATAAAAAAGCTGATGATAAACCTAATATGAAAGTCCCAAATAATAGTGGTTGCCAAACATTTTCAAAGCTATTTTGTAACCAGGTTAAGCTGAATGAAAAATTAAAGTTTTGCTCTTCCAGTCCCAAGGCGTCAATCCCTAATCGATATGAGAAATAAAACATTGGTCCTATTGTGAGAGGATTGCTTATCAGCGTACCAAGTATTGTTACAGGGAGATTTAAATTTAATCGGCTGGCGCTAAGTATTGCCATTATTGTATGTCCTGGGAATGGGATAAATGCGATAAAAGCACCAACAGCAAGACCAGACCTTATGGTTTTTAATTTAAAGACCCATAATTGCCTTTTAGTCAGTAATTTATTAAGAGGCCTTAAATACCACTTACCCTCCAAGTAATTTTGTTTAATGAGATATTTCTTTGTCATTGGAGGTTCGGTTTAAGTTTATAATTTTTTGCATAAGCCTTTCTTCTTTTAATGTTTAATTAGTATAAACTCTTTATAGGATTTACTTAATCATATAAGAGTAAACTTGGTATGAGTAGAATATATATTATTTTTTATGTGCTATTGCTGGGAAACATTAGCTTCGCTGAAGTTTTTCACCTGCAACCTGGCAAAGATGCTCAACAACGAATTCAAGAAGCCATGATTTTGGCTAAACCTGGAGATACTATTCAATT
>Ga0257114_1001825_pt1 | contig 14636 bp, 14 predicted proteins | sample SI112_10mmetaG_FD_190149 | JGI IMG/M metagenome (GOLD analysis project Ga0257114, IMG submission 190149) | Marine microbial communities from Saanich Inlet, British Columbia, Canada - SI112_10m | ecosystem: Environmental > Aquatic > Marine > Inlet | place: Canada: British Columbia | collected...
AATTTTGATCTGAGCCAAAAACATCCAGCATTAAAGGAATATTTTCACCGACGATACTGCGTGCAAACTTTAATAATTTTGCTTCACAAAGGTCCCACTCACTATCTGTTTTGTCACTACCTCGATGACCAAAATTATCAATACTCAACTTAATGGCTTTAAAGCCTTGTGCTAGTATTGCACGCAATCTCAGATCAAATGTATCTCCAGGTGTGGCTAGCGTAAAGGGTAAAAGGACTGTCGCATAAGCTAACACACGATCACGCTTTCTTCCGCCTAATAATTCACTGATGGGTTGATTTTGCTCTTTACCACGAATATCCCATAGTGCAATATCAATAGCGCTCATTGAGATTGCCATCTTGTTATCATGGTGGTGAATTACAGTTGGGTCTTGTTGATACAATTCCAGAACATCATGCATTTGACCCACATTCGAATAAGCAGAACCAAGACCTGTAATGCCTTCTGAGGTAGTTAATTCTATAAGAGTCGTATTTTTTTCTATGCCATCACCCCAATCCACGGGGGGCAAAGGAATAATTTTAGTACTTTTTATCACGAAAAATAATCACTCATCAGCCAAGGGCAATCTTTAAACCACTAATTAACTTATTAATATCCTCATGCGTTGTATAGTGGACAAATGATAACCTGATAGCACCTGGATCCTCTTCTATGTTCATATCTTTGAAAATCCTGGTGGCATCGAAATCGCCGTAAGCAACCATCAGTTTTTGTTTCTCTAGCTCAGTCGCAACAAATTTGACAGATTTCACAAGCGGTAAAATAGTCACTGTTGATGCACGAATAGTCGGATCATCAGGACCGATAATCAGAACATCTTTGCGTGTTTTTAGAAAATCAAGTAATGGTGTTAGTAATGAGATTTCATGACCTTTAAATAACTGATGGAGTTTTTGACCTTTAACAGCACTCTTAGGGTTGCCATCAAAATGATGCGCATAGACTGCATCCAGGTAATCAACCACTCCCGCTACAGCAGCTACCTGAGCATGATCAGGTCCAGCCGGATATAAGCGGTAATGTGGCTCATCATTATAATAAAAATGCGATTGATTAGTCATTTTATTAGCCAGTTCACGCTTCACATACATTGCTCCCAAGTGAGGACCCCACGTTTTATAGAGTGAAAATAAGTATATATCTGCGCCCAATTCTTTGATGTCAGGTAATCCATGAGGTGCATAAGAAACACCATCAGCAACAACTATGATGTCAGATTTATGAGCCTTGTTGACGATTTCTCGCACTGGATTTATTTGCGCAACAAGATTAGATGTATGAGGGAATGCAATTAATCGAGTGCGCTCTGTAATGAGCTCATCAAGGTCATCTATGCTTAATTGCCCAGTTTTATCATTGACATGCCAGTCAATGACTACAATGCCATGATATTTCAAACGTCGCCAGGCGCCAGAGTTAGCCTCATGGTTTTGGCATGAGATAATGATCTCATCACCTTCTTGCCACATTGGGTATAATGCTTGAGCTAAAACATAAACGTTCTGTGATGTTGAAGGCCCAAAACTAAGCTCATCTTTATTAATATTCAAATAAGCTGATAAACGAGTATAAGACTCTTCCATCCTGTTCTCGGCCTCAGTTGATGCCGGATAGGGATAGCCAGGTTGCACCTTAGTTTGTGTATAAAAAGTCATTAATCGATCGATGACCTGCTGACACATATATGAACCACCAGCATTTTCAAAAAATGACCACCCATGTAGGGTTGGATCACGAAAAGCGGGAAAATGTGATCTTACAAAATCAATATCAAGGTTCATTTTTCTCTCTCTTTCTCTTAGAAAATATCTAATTTTATCGTAATTTAATTCGTGTAAAAAAACATCAACACTAAGTTCAGAGAGATATAACTGTTTCGGTTAGCGGGACAAGGGATGGTGGGGCGTGTAGGGATCGAACCTACGACCGGTCGGTTAAAAGCCGAATGCTCTACCTCTGAGCTAACGCCCCAATTGTCCAGTTAGTTATAGTTAATCTTTTTAAATATTTGTCGAGGATGATACCTAACCACACGCAAATCTCAAGAGAATAAATTTATATATCAGCATCTCTCTAAACTATTCATGCTTACTTTGTTAATTTTAACCTAAATACCCCTATCGTCCATTATTTTTATACGTTGCTCAGCATTCTTGGCAGCGGTAGATTGAGGGTAATTATTTTGCGTTCTCATGAGAACAAGTCGTGCCTCACTGAAATTACCCAGTTCAAAATTACAATATCCAATTTTTAAAAGCGCGTCTGGTATTTTTCTTGATCTGGGGTACTCATTTATAACCTTTGTAAACTGTAATAATGCTTGCTCATATTGCTTGGAAGCATAATAAGATTCAGATAACCAATATTGAGCATTGTCGATCAGACTACTGCCTGGATAGGCTGTCATGAATCGAATAAAAGCCAATGACGCCAATTCGTAATTTTGCTCTTTGAGGAGCTCAAAAGCAGCTGCATAATTTTCCTCATCTGTGCCACCAGGAACCGGCAACTCTCCGAATACAATTTCCTCTTCATTTACCACATTCATCGTATTCAGCGCACTAATAGATCGCTCTAGATCCTGCAAACGATCATCTAGATCGATATAAAGCGCTCTTTGTCTCTCTTGTGTTGTTTGAGACTGATAAGCTAAATCTTCTGTTTGCCCTTGAATCTGACCAACTTGACGTTGAATTTCATCTAATTGGCGTACAATTTCAATTAAACTTTGATCATTCGGTCTTTGAGAGGGTAATGAATTAGAGGAAGATATACGGTCATTCGCATATGAATTATCCACAGGTAAATCAGCGCAGGCGGCCATCATCAAGAAACTGATAATAATCAGTAAGTATCTATACATATCGTTGAAGCAACTTTAATTTATTACAAGCTCAACCCGACGATTCTTTGTATATGAAGACTCATTACTTCCAAATTCAACAGGCTGCTCTTCACCATAACTAACTGTAGAAATTTGATTCGGCGCCACACCATTCAGTAATAACATTCTTCTCACTGTTTGCGCTCTTCTTTCACCTAAGCCAACATTATACTCACGTGATCCTCTCTCATCAGCGTGACCTTCAAGACGAACAGTCATTAATGTATTTGCATTCATATTAGCTGCATGTGCCGCTATTAAGTCATCATATTCAGCACGAAGTTCAGAGCGGTCGAAATCAAAATATATGATTGTCCCCAAATCATCTGACATACTGTCATCAGACATAGTTTCATATGAATCACTACCATCCATACCCATGCCATAAGTAGATGCATCATCATTAGAAGCGCTGTCCATAGTTGAGCTAGCGCCAGATCCGCCCTTTGGTGGCGAATAAAGCGTACACGCCGACATCGTAAATAATAAAGATCCTACCAACAACCATTTCAACCGTTTCATCTCTAACTCCTTACTTTTTTAAGCTTAAACAATTTAATATATGCATAACTTAACATATAACTATAATTTTAAAAATGGGGACCAGACAGGTTCTCTTATATCACCATTTTTCGATGCCATTCTTTGCCTCACTAGGCCATCCGCAGTTACTGTCTCCAAGACACCATTTGATCTCATCTTTGTCGCATAAATCAGTGTATCACTATTTGGGGCAAAACTTGGTGATTCATCTTGCATTCCATAAGAAAGAACCAACAGATCCTTTTTTGCTAAATCATAAACTGCGATTCTATAATCACCTCGGTATAAATGCACCATTGCAAGTTTTTTTCCGTCGGACGATAACCTTGGTCTCGCATTATAAGTGCCCTGAAATGTCACTCTTTCAGCTTTATCGCTATCAAGTGCAATTTTATATATTTGTGGTGCACCACCCCTATCTGAAGTGAAATAGATTTCTTTTCCGCTAGGCGCCCAAGTTCCCTCTGTATCTATAGACCTATTATAAGTAATTCTTTTAAGCTTTCTTGTGGCTATATCGAGAACATATATATCTAAATTTCCATCTTTTCCACCAAGAGTAAGAACTAACTTTCTTCCATCAGGAGAAAATGCTGGCGAACCATTAATACCAGGTCGCTCAGAGATTTTCCTTCGATTGCCTGTTCTTAGCGTCTGCAAAAATATAGAAGCAGCATCGCCTTCGAAAGATACATAGGCTAATTGCCGACTATCTGGCGACCAAGCTGGCGACATTATTGGATCTTTAGAAGACACAATAATTTGCTCATTCTCACCATCTGAATCTGAAACTATTAATGAATAATTTGTATTATCTTTGGATATATTAGCTTTAACATAGGCAACTTTGGTATCAAAAACACCTCTTACACCAGTTAACTCTTCATAAATCATATCTGCAATTCGATGACCTGATCGCCTCAAGGTATTTAAGTTAGCGGGCATTCGATACCCAACTATTTGCTCACCTTTATATATGTCAAATAACTGAAATTGTATATTAAATGAATTTCCTTTTGCCTTAGTAATTCGACCTACAATTACAGCTTCAACACCCAAGATTGACCAGTCATCAAAATCAATTTCAGCGCCAGTAGTAGGTTTTTGTAACATATTTTCAACTGGTGTTGTCGAGAATCTACCACTTCGTTTTAAGTCATTAGATATTATCTCAGTAATATCGATGGTCAGTTCAGGCATGTCTTTTGAGAGCCCAAATGGAACAATAGCAACTGGTGTTTGTTTTCCTACACCTTGAGTGATTCTTATGGTGAGCTCCGCATGTAAGCCTTCACAAGATATTAAAACTAAAAATAAAGTTATTATTCGTGTAATTTGCATCTATTTCCCTTTTCGAACTTATTGGTATGGCTCAAAAATAAAACGTAAGTTTCTTTCAAATAATGCAGGATCTTCGGGATCCGGAAGTGGTGACGCTTTATAAACAGCAGCTTCAACAGATCGACGGACTGATTCATCCCCATTACATCGCTCTACTATGACACTTATAACCTCTCCGCCTGGGAGCTGCCTAACGCTGACTATACAACTAATTCCTTTCTCTGCAGATGCTGGCTGAATCCAATTATTTTCTATTTTTCTACCTAAGGCAAAAGTATACCTTGTTAATGCTCCTGATCGAAGAGCATCTAGACGTTTTTGCTCATTTGCTAGCTCCCTATCCAGTTGCGCTTGTTTTTCTGCTTCTTCTGACTCTTTTCTTTTTTTTTCGTTCTCAGCTCGCTGTCTTTTTATGTCATCTTGCCGTTCTTTTTCAGCATCAATTCGTTGCTTCTCAAGCTCTTGTTCTTTTTTTAATTTAGCTTGAGCTTCTTTTATCTTTTTTTCCTCAGCTATCTTTTGGTCATCTAGACGTTTTTGCTCAGCTTTCCTTTTATCATCCTGTGCTCTTTTTTTCTTCTTTGAGATCCGAATTCTTTCATCCTCAGCATCTGCAAGTCGCTTTTTTTCTTCAGCTGCCTTTCTTTCTTGTTCACGTTTTTTTTTGGGGGTGATTAAGTTTTTTTCATCTATCAATGATGCTTCAATCATTAATGGTCTGGATGTTATATTTGCATCTGATTCTTTAAAAACCAATATCATTGTTGCGAAAATAACGATATGAAGAGAGCAAGCCAGCGTCATTGGAATAATATTATATTTATCATGCATAGAAATCTTCACTCTATTACTCTGGTATTGGATATGTATTTAATGGATCCGTCACAAAACCAATATTTCTTGCTCCTCCTTGCTGCAATAAAACCATTGCGCCAACTACGTTCCCATAAGGAACCGAACGATCAGCTTTAACCAACACCATTGTAGTGGGCTGGCTATTTAATACTGCTCTAGTTCGCGTAACAATTGATTCAGCGTCTTGTGGTTTTTCTTCATCATCACCAACGTTAATATACAAACCACCTTGTGCATCGATACTCAAAATAAGCGGAGTTAAACTAGAAGAATCAGCAATTGGTTCTGCCCCAGCCTGAGGTAAATTAACTTTTATCCCTTGAGTAAGTAGCGGTGCTGTCACCATGAAAATTATCAATAAAACAAGCATGACATCAATGTATGGCACTACATTAATCTCACTAATTACTTTTCTTTTCTTTAACACGATCGATTACTACTCACTTTTATGCAATTCATGTCGCTGGAGGATACTTGCAAACTCTTCCGAAAAACCATCATACCGTATCTCTAATCGTGTAACCTTATCAGCAAATCTGTTATAAGCTACTACAGCTGGTATTGCAGCGAAAAGGCCCATTGCGGTAGCAATTAAAGCTTCAGCTATACCAGGAGCAACCATAGCTAAGGTTGCTGATTGCACGCCTGCTAGAGCTCGAAATGAATTCATAATCCCTATCACTGTTCCAAATAACCCTACATAGGGGCTAATTGAACCAATGGAAGCTAGTGTCGCGAGACTTTGCTCCAATTTGTCCACTTCACGCATTTGAGCAACACGCATCGCACGTGAACATTCTTCTACAACTTTATCTTTTGCAACAGATGGTTTGGTTGAGATGCGATTAAAAGCCTGAAAACCCGATCTAAAAATAGCAGCCATTCCTAAATCATTATCATTATTTTTGTTTGAAGTTTGATAAAGAGCAGTTAAGTCGCCTCCCGCCCAGAAATTGGATTCAAACGAATCTGATGCTGCTTTAATTTTTTTAATCAATTTCTGTTTAGAAAAAATAATACTCCATGAAGCCACTGATGCAACCAGCAATGAGAACATAACTAATTGCACAACAAAACTTGCATTGAGAATTAAATTCAAAAAAGACATATTAGTAGTCATACTCTACCCTCTATTTTAATTAATCCTATTTTACCCATTACCATGAAGATCAGCATCATAATCTTTACTAACTGGATTGAGCCCAAAATGTAAATAAGCATTTTTTGTTGCAACTCTGCCACGTGAGGTTCTCATTATGAAGCCTTGTTGAATTAAATATGGCTCTATTACATCTTCAATGGTTCCTCGTTCCTCACCAACAGCTGCGGCAAGACTCTCTATACCAACTGGCCCGCCATCAAACTTCTCAATCACGGCTAGAAGCAGCCTCCTGTCCATTGAGTCAAAGCCATTTGGATCGACCTCAAGCATATCGAGCGCGTCTTTAGCAACTTTTTCAGTTACAATTCCATCAGCTTTTACTTCCGCATAATCCCTAACCCTTCTCAATAAACGATTAACTATCCTGGGCGTACCTCTCGCACGATTCGATAGCTGCTTACTTCCACCCTTATCTAATGACAGGTCCAAAATATCTGCTGAACGTTCTGCAATTTGGGCAAGTTCACTAGTTTCATAAAAATTCAATCTTTGAACAATTCCAAATCTATCCCTTAATGGTGAAGTTAGTAAACCTGCCCTAGTAGTTGCGCCAACCAATGTAAATCGAGGTAAATCCAGTTTTATTGATCGCGCAGCTGGGCCTTCACCAATCATTATATCTAACTGAAAATCCTCCATTGCTGGGTATAAGACTTCCTCAACAACTGGATTTAAGCGATGAATCTCATCGATGAATAAAACATCATTAGGCTCTAAATTCGTTAGTAAGGCAGCTAAATCACCTGGCTTTTCGAGAACAGGACCTGAGGTCTGTCTAAGTTTTACGCTCATCTCATTAGCAATAATATGAGCTAAAGTCGTTTTACCCAAGCCTGGTGGTCCAAAAATTAAAACATGATCTAATGACTCTGATCTATTTGTAGCTGCTTGGATAAATATTTCCATTTGATCGCACATATTCTTCTGACCAACATATTCTTGAAGAGATTGCGGTCTTATGGCGCGATCAAATGCTTTATCATCCTTTGATTCATCACCACTAATTAATCTGTCATGTTCAATATTATCCATTTAATCATTGGCTCTTTTTAGCGCCTGTCTAATTATATCACTGGCGGTTAAATCATCACCTTTTATAGACGACATTAATTTCTTCACCTGTGCCGCTTTATAGCCAAGTGCTATTAATGCGTCAAAGGCTTCACTTTTTGCGTTATTTTTCTCTGTAATATCAACACTCTCGATCACTCCATCTTCTGACGTAATAAGTCGATCTCTCATCTCAATGACAAGTCTGTCAGCGGTTTTTTTTCCAACTCCAGGTATTTTTACCAGTGCATCACTATCTTCCATTCGAACATATTGCTCAAAAATACTGATGGTCATTGATGACAGAATAGCAAGTGCTAATTTTGCGCCAACGCCATTAATTTTAAGAAGATTCCTAAAAAATTGACGATCATCAATATCACTAAAGCCAAATAATGTCTGAGCATCCTCTCTAACTTGAAAGTGAGTATAGAGAAATATTTCACTCCCTATTTCTGGTTGAGCGACAAAAGTTGCAGTAGATAACTCTATTTCGTAGCCAATACCAGAAACCTCAACCAATACCTGAGGAGAATGCTTGGCTAGAAGTTTACCTTTAATTGATCCAATCATTACAGCTCCTTACTAGCAATTTGGTTGAGTGAGTTTTGAACCACTCTATGATTGGAATAGCAGAGTGCTGCAGCAATGGCATCCGCAGCATCCTCAGATGGCACTCCATCAAGACTCAATAATGAAACTATCATATGTTGCACTTGTTCTTTTGTAGCCGCCCCTGTACCAACAACAGCTTTTTTGATTTCTCTTGGTGAGAACTCATGTACCGAGATATCTGACTTAAAAGTAGCGCAGATAGCAGCTGCTCTGGCATGCCCTAATTTAAGAGCACTGGATGGATTCTTATGAACAAATACATTCTCAATAACCATTATGCTGGGTTTGTATTCCTCAATAATCTTTTGAATAGATTCATTAATGAGTTTTAATCGCTCTATAAAGTCACCTTTTATACTATTAATGATGCCACTAGTAATATATTTGGTTTTTCCCTCTACTATATCAATAATCCCAAAACCAGTTATTCTAGATCCCGGATCAATACCTAATATACGCTCATCATTGTATTTCATTACTTCATATCTTTGCTAAAATCTCATCTGATATATCCGCATTACTAAAGACTGCTTGAACATCATCCAAATCCTCCAAAGCGCCAGTCAGTTTTATCATGGTAGCAGCATTTCCCTCGTCTAAGTTGGCAATAGTTGAACAACGCATTGTTATTTCACGCTGAATAGGCGAGAAGCCTTTTTCAGTCATTGCTGAACAAAATACTTCATACTTACTGGGATCAACTATCACCTCAAATGAACCATCATTATCAACAATAAAATCATCTGCACCAGCATCGATAGCCGTTTCCATTAGAATATCTTCATCTTCATCCTGACTGTATGACAAAACACCCAATGAAGAAAACAAGTATGCCACCGAACCGTCTGCACCTAAATTGCCACCAAACTTTGAGAATGCATGCCTTACATCAGCCACGGTTCTATTTTTATTGTCAGTAAGACAATCAACAAGTACTGCCACTCCACCTGGCCCATAACCTTCATAACGAATTTCCAAATAATCAATACCTTCCAGTTCACCTGCACCACGTTTGATCGCTTTAGAGATGTTATCTTTTGGCATGCTTTGTGATTTTGCTTTATCGATTGCTAATCTTAATCTTGGATTAGAATTTAAGTCAGAGCCACCAAGCTTAGCAGCAATGGTAATTTCACGAATTAATTTTGTGAACAACTTGCCTCTTTTTTTATCTTGTGCGCCTTTCCTGTGCTGAATATTAGCCCACTTACTATGACCCGCCATAAATCATTACCATTTCTTAATAATTCTATAAGTTGTTATCATACCGTTTAAATTGCTAGCAAGCATCAACGAAAGTGGATAATTAAGATAAAAAACTCTGCATTATGAAAGAACATAAATTTAAACTAATTCTTGAGCAAACAAGATTGTTTCTTGAGCAGCCGCTGCTCAAAAAAGCGCCGATTCATATTAAACAGGAAAGTCTCCAGCTGACTGAAATACTTGAACCATTAAAAATAGATGATAAATTTACTTCAGTGGCACTTTTATTTCCATTTTATCGTGAAAATATAATATCACCGACCCTCCTTCAAGAATATGATTTATACGAATTAAATGAACCCCTGAGTCATCTTCTGAATTTAGAGAAATTTTCCTTACCAGATGGATTTTCAGATCAACAACAACTATCAAGCAAAACCTCGGCATCATTAAAAAAAATGCTCTTATCTATAACAAACGATCCGAAATTGATACTCGTGAAAATTGCTATACACCTCCATCAGTTAAAAAATGCAAAAAAACAAGACAAATCAACAAAAGAAAGACTTGCTATATCAGCCCGAGAAATCTATTCGCCTCTGGCTAATCGCTTAGGATTGTGGCAATTAAAATGGGAATTAGAAGATCTTTCTTTCAGATTTCTTAATCCAGAGATATATAAAGATATAGCAAAACTGTTAAATGAAAAAAGACTCGAAAGAGAATTGTTTATAAGTGATGTAATTAGAGAAGTGAGTGCAACACTTATCGATAACTCTATTAGAGCTAAAGTAACAGGTAGGCCAAAACATATTTTTAGTATTTGGAAAAAACTACAGAGAAAAAATGTATCAATTGAAAAAATCTTTGATGTTCATGCGGTCAGGATATGTGTTGATGAAATTTCAGTTTGTTACCAATCACTTGGGGCTATTCATAATTTATGGACCTGTTTACCTAATACTTTTAATGATTATATAGCCAACCCTAAGAGTAATGACTATCAATCACTCCATACATCAATAATTGGACCTAAAGGAAAAACAATTGAAGTACAAATAAGAACCCATACAATGCATCATCGTGCAGAACTGGGTATAGCTGCACATTGGCGATACAAGGAGAATTTACAAAAAAATGTTAACGATAAATATATTGAGGAAATAAGAAATTATCTAGATGATGAAAATATAGAAACTGATAAATCAGAAACTGCACTTAATTCAGATGAGAGAATTTTCGCCGTTAGTCCTAAGGGTGATGTTATAGAGATGACTAAAAATTCTACGCCTTTAGATTTCGCTTACCACATACATACAAATGTTGGTCATTCCTGCATTGGTGCAAAAATTAACGGCAAAATTACTCAACTAACTCAGAAAATTAACAATGGTGATGTAGTTGATATTATCACCGGAATTGAGCCAAACCCAAGAAGAGATTGGCTTAACCCGCAACTAGGTTTTATTGCATCGCCAAAAACACGCAGTAAAATAAATAATTGGTTTAGAACTAAGAATAAAGCGATCCACTTAAAAGAGGGTAAGGAAATTTGCAATGATGAATTACGAAGATCCAATATCTCAAACATATCTATTGAGGTTATATGTAAAAAAATGAATATAGCTGATCTAAACACTCTATATATTGGGCTTGGCTCCAATGATATCAGTCCCGTGGCAATAACAAATGCTATTCAATCCCTACAGAAAATAAAAAATCCTATCAAATTAAGTAAAAATCCATCAAAAAAACAGGCTAACTTTTCATTAAATCAAATAACAGTTTCAGGCCTCAAGAAATTGATGAATAATTTATCACAATGCTGCAATCCATTACCGCCAGAGAAGATTCAGGGTTACATCACTCTTCAGAAAGGTATCAGCATTCATCGTCAAGATTGTAGAAACCTGTTAAATATGGCAAAAAATACGCCAGAAAGAATTATCGAGGTCAACTGGACATCAACAACAAATAAAAACAACTACCCAATTAATCTTGACGTTATAGCTTATGATCGTCGAGATTTACTCAGAGATATAAGCAATATCTTGTCAGAAGAAAAAATCTCAGTTAGTAATATTAATAGCAGCTCTGACAAAAACTCAATGCTAATAAAGATACAGCTGCATATTATGGTGCCAAATCTTCCTTCTTTGAGTAGATTGATGGTTCGTTTTGAGCAACTAAAAAACATTGCCTCAGTTACAAGACAATAAATTATCGTTTATTAGGAAAATTTAATGCCCGATTATCAACAGCCAATGATGCCTCATGGATAGCTTCAGATAGACTAGGATGGGCATGTATTGTTCTCTGAATATCTTCAGTGCTAGCTTGAAATTCCATTGCAAGAACTAATTCGCCGATTAACTCACCTGCCATTGGGCCAATTATATGTACGCCTAATATCTGATCATCCTCAACAGAGGATAATATTTTTACCATTCCTGAAGTTTGCTCCATTGCTTTAGCTCGACCACTCGCTGCAAACGGGAAAGTACCAACTTTGAATTCTATCTTTAAATCATTTAAGTCGGATTCATTTTTTCCTGCCCAAGCAATTTCTGGCGAAGTATATATTACTGATGGAATAATCTCGTAATTAACATCAGCAACCTCCCCGGCAATCAGCTCGGCAACCATAACTCCTTCTTCGGATCCCTTATGTGCCAGCATTGGCCCTCTGACACAATCACCTATTGCATAGACATCAGGAATGCTAGTCTCACATTTGTCATTAACACTAATAAAACCACCATCCTCTAGTACAACCCCACTTTCATCAGAAAACAAATTTTTAGTGTAGGGTTTTCGCCCAACAGCAACAACAACACGATCAAAGATTTCGGTTATCTTTTTGGCACCTTTTTCATAAGTTAAATGTGGTTTTCCTTCAATTGTCTCTACGCCGTGAACCATAGAATTAAGATTAATAACTAGCCCTTGTTTTTTAAATTGACGGCTTGCCTCATCCGCAATATCTCGATCCGCTACATTAAGAAATTGAGGAAGAGATTCAAAAATTGTAACTTTTGAGCCCAGACGACTCCATACACTCCCAAGCTCTAATCCAATAACACCAGCTCCAATTATAGCAAGATTATCTGGGATACTTTCAAAGTCTAATGCGCCCCATGAATCAACAATTAAGTGTTCATCGAAGGGCATTGATGGTAACTCAATGGGCATTGATCCGGCCGCTAGAATTATATTCTTTGCTTCAATTATAGAAACTTCATTTTTATCATTGGTAAATTCAACTTTTTTATCTCCAAGGAATTTACCATGACCTACTAATGCATCAACTTTATTTGCTTTTAGTAGTCCTGAAACACCACTTGTAAGATTGTTAATTATACCATTTTTGCGTTTCTGCATAGCAGTAATATTAACTGTAGGTTTAGTAATATTGATACCATGTTTATCGAAATCATGAACTGCTTTGTGGAATAACTCAGATGATTCCAATAAGGCTTTTGATGGTATACAACCAGCATTCAAACAAGTTCCTCCAAATGAATATGATCCGTCTCGATTTTTCCACTCATCAATACATGCCACGCTCAGACCAAACTGGCTGGCCCTAATAGCTGCAATATATCCAGCTGGTCCACCACCAATAACGATAACATCATAAATAACTTTCATAGGGAATCTACTATAATTCGAGCATTAAGCGCTCAGGATCTTCAAGCGACTCTTTTACGCTCACTAAAAATAATACTGCTTCCTTACCATCAATTATACGATGATCGTATGTTAGTGCTACATACATCATTGGTCTAATCACAATTTCCCCATCTACGACAACTGGGCGTTCTTTAATACCATGCATGCCTAATATCGCACTTTGTGGAGGATTTATTATTGGTGTAGATATCAATGATCCAAAGGTGCCACCATTTGTGATCGTAAAGGTTCCATTAGTCAGATCATCCATATTGATAGAACCATTTTTTGCTTTTTCTGCTAACTTTGATAATGATTTTTCAATATCAGCAAAACTTAATTCATCGAGGTTTCTGATGACTGGGACCATGAGACCACGATCTGAAGATACCGCGATTCCAATATCAAATCGATCATGGTAGATAATATCTTCACCCTCAACCGAGGCATTTATTACTGGAAACTTCTTCAATGCCTCCACAACGGCCTTTCCAAAAAACGACATTAAGCCAAGCTTAATAGAATGTTCTGCAAAAAAAGATTCTTTGTATTTCTTTCTCAACTCCATCACTTCATGAAGATCGATTTCATTAAAGCTTGTCAGCATAGCTGCATTCGCTTGCGCCTCAACCATACGCTCCGCAATCTTTGCGCGCAGTCTAGTCATTGGTACCCTTTGGTCGCCCAATTCATGCTGTTCCACTTTCTCTTTCTTAGTCTTGTCAATAGGTCTTTCAATATCATTTGTGGTTGAATTCTCAGCATCTTTACCTCTAAGATAATTCAAGACATCGGATTTAGTAAGTCGGCCATTCTTTTTGCTACTTTTTATCATCGAGGCCTCTAAATCATGCTCTTCAAGTAATTTTTTCACTGCAGGACTGGTTTTTTTTACGCTATCTTGAATAATCGCTTTATCTTTTGCGTTCACCTTTATGTCATTATTTTTGTTAGCATCACCAGCATCTTGAGCTGGAATTGAATTTATTTGTCCTTCAGTCATGATCGCAAGAATGTCACCGCTTTTCACGATGGAGCCACCCTCCACTAAAATTTTGTCGAGAACACCAGTTTTAGGTGATGGTACTTCAAGCACAACCTTGTCAGTTTCTAGATCCACTAAATTCTCATCACGAGTTACTTTTTCGCCAACATTTTTATGCCAACTAATCAATGTTGCATCAGTGACTGACTCTGGAAGAGGTGGTACTTTTATCTCAATTGTCATGATCAATAGATCCTATAAGTAAATATTTTTAATTAACTTTATATTTTAAGGTA
>Ga0257114_1001826_pt1 | contig 14633 bp, 10 predicted proteins | sample SI112_10mmetaG_FD_190149 | JGI IMG/M metagenome (GOLD analysis project Ga0257114, IMG submission 190149) | Marine microbial communities from Saanich Inlet, British Columbia, Canada - SI112_10m | ecosystem: Environmental > Aquatic > Marine > Inlet | place: Canada: British Columbia | collected...
TCTAAAAAGTGATGTTCTTTTATTTTGTTTAATCCATTCTTGTTCAGCGCTTAATCTAATTATACCTCTTTTGCTTTTGGGGTCAGGCTTTGTTTTCTCATTGACTTCGCCATCACCATATACTGATGTAGACGATAAATAGATTAACTTATTTTTATTAAGCGAAATTGATTTTCCGTATTTAGCTATTATAGGGTCCATGCCTTGATCATTAGGAGGGACAGTAGAAATAATGTTACTATCAATAAGTTGTTTAGCTACATTTTGGGTATCTGAAAAATTAAAATAATGTATATTTTTTTTAGGACTGGCAATATTTCTTGTTATTATAGAAACTTCAAACCCTTTTTTAAGAGCTTCTTTTGATAAAAAATTAGCTGTATAGCCGTTTCCAAGTATTGTTAATTTAATCATTTATAAAAATTTTAATTTTTTACTTGCATACATTAGTTATTTCGATTTAGATCTAATAATGTTTATGGTGCTTTGAAGTTTTCTTCAAGCTTAAAATGGGAATTTGGTAATTCACTTGAATTGTAAGCCAAAGCTGTCCCCGCAACTGTAAGTGCTAAGTAAAGGCTAATATGCCACTGGAAATATTCTGGGAAGGTAGTCTTAACGTTAATGCACAAGCCAGGAGACCTGCCACAAATTGTCGCTTTGTCAACTACCGGGTAGAGTAGATGGCACGTGTACATATCGTCTAGCGACTAAATTAGGTGAGGAGTTTAGGCTCTTTAATTTTATTTACTTGCTGGAGGTAATTATGATTACACGTGCTTTTTTTCTAACTTTTTTACTTTTACTTAACTATTCGTCACAATCTATTTCTTCTGAAAATGAACCTCTAAGAATAACAATTCACCCCACTATTATAAATGAGAATGTAGTGGGTAGTTCAACTACTATAATTAATAATAAAATGATTAGAGAAAACTCTCATTTACCACTTGGAAGCTTATTATCTAAATTTTCTGGTATAAACTTTGAAAATTTATATTCAGGAGTTGACGTTCAATCGTCAGTTAAAATTAGGGGGGTTGGTGAGCAAGCTTCTAGAAACGTATTAGTACTTTTAAATGGAATACGAATTTCAGATATGACAATTGCTGGTGCAAATTTATCAAGAGTACCAATAGAGAGTATTTATAAAATAGAAATTATAAAGGGAGGTACTGCAAGTGTTTTATTTGGTGATGGAGCAACTGCTGGTGCTGTGAATATAATTACAAAGAATCCTTTATATTTGGAAGATATGTTCAAGATAACAACTTCTTTGAAATCATTTAATACTAAAAAACAGATAATTTCAGTTACTAACAAAAATGACAATATAGCGCTAGATGCTACAATATTTGACTTAAGCACTGATGGATATAGAGATAATAGTGAGTATGACAATAGTTCATTGAGCTTTAATATTACAAATTTTACAGATATAAATTCAAGGTTATGGGCTGAATTAAAATCATCTCATGAACAAACTCGCCTACCAGGTAGTATTTTATTAACTGATTTTTATAATAAACCTACATATACACGTTTTCCTAAAGATTTTGGTTCTGAAAAAATAAAATCTCTGAAAATTGGTAATGAGGCTACACTTTCAAACAATACAAAATTTTTATCAAGTCTCAGATTAGAAAAAAAAGATCAATACTCCTCCATGTTGAATTATGGAATAACATATAAAAGCAATACTTCTTTGAATACTGTTCATCTAAATTCACAACTTATAAATAGTAACTTATTCTCTGACAAAAATGTAGAAGGTAAGTTTGGTATAGATGTTTATAATTCTAATTACAAAGTTGATGCTAATAATTGGGCATATGTTCAGTATATAAATAAGGCGGAGCAATTAATCATCGAACCGTCATTAATCTTTAATATTAGAAATCAATTTAAAAAAGGTTTGAATTTTGAAGTTGGAGCGCGTTCACATCATTATAGCATAAATGTTAATAATATGTTGTCATCAAAGACCAAAGTCCTTTCTAATCAGGAGGATAAATACGCATGGTCAATAGGCACTGATTATAATTTTACAAATGATAAAAAAGTTTTTGGTCATGTTTCTCGTTCATATAGATCACCTCGATTAGATGAGATTATTACTGTTGGTCCTTCAACAAATATTAATCCTCTCAAACATCAATTTTCTCATGATATAGAGCTTGGTTTCGAAAAAAAATCATCAAATGATAGATTTAAAATTTCTGCATTTAGAAGTTTACTTAAAAATCAAATTTTCTATAATTCAACCTCTTTTGCTAATGAAAACTATGATCCTTCTATTCATCAGGGTGTAGAATTTGAATATGATAAAGAAATTAATAAGAAATTTAATTTTTCAACAAATAGTACCTTCATGAACTCATACGTTTCTAAAGGAACTTTTAAAGGTAATGATACTCCATATGTCCCAAGAATTAAAACTAACGCTTCTTTGAATTACAATATTAATAAAGCTGCTAACGCAAGTTTAACTTATAAATATTTTGGAAAAACTCGTGCAGGAAATGATGATGGTAATGTGCTTGAAAAATCCAAATCTTATCAAGTATCAGATATAAAGCTTTCTTATAAATTTAAAAAGATTACAATTAATTCGTTTATAAATAATTTTTTAGACGAAAAATATTATACTAATTTAATTAAAGGTTCAGCAGGTGGTTATGTTTATCCACAAGCGGGAAGAACATTTGGGTTTGAGGTCCAAGCAGATTTTTGATTAAGTATAAACTTGAGTTAATTTAAATTAAGGTTTAAAAATAGTTATGAATACAAACAAATTACTAAAATATGCTTTAATATTTTCCGGTTCAATCGGTATTATTCTTCTTTTTAGAGTTATACCACATCCTCCAAACTTTACTCCAGTAATAGCTTTAAGTTTTTATATTCCTGTTTTGTTAGGGTTTTGGTCTATTCCTTTTATTATATTGTCATTTGCAATAACAGATTATTTAATTGGGTTTCATAGTTTATTAATATGGACATGGTCTAGTCTAGCATTCATTGGAATTTTATCTAAATTTACTAATGGGATTAAAAGTAGATTAACGCTTTCTGCTATAGGCTCTTGTATGTTTTTTATAATTACTAACTTTGGGGTATGGTTAACTAGTTCATTCTATGAAAAGAGTATAAACGGATTATTGAATTGCTATATTATGGGTATACCATTTTTTACAAATACGCTGCTTAGTACAATTTTATTTGTTATAGCTATTGAATTTTTTATATTTTCTAAATATTTCCAATCAAGTTTCATTGCGTTCAAAAAATAATTAATAAATTATTCATTTTAGTAAATTATGCTTAATCTTTTCTTGACCAATACATCTTCAACCTCTATCAAGTATATTAATCCTGTTTAGGGGGTGTAGCTCAGTTGGTTAGAGCGCCGGCCTGTCACGCCGGAGGTCGCGAGTTCGAGTCTCGTCACTCTCGCCATAACTTATAAATTAAGATAACATTTATTTTTAACTTGTTAATAAATAATTATTAATATTTAATAAAAACAAAAAAATAGAAATAATGTAGATTTTTATGAAACTTGAATTACATCACATCAATTTATCAACTCATAAAGTAGATGAAATGAATGATTTTTATTTAAAAGTTATGAAGTTAAAAACTGAGACAGAGGGTTTGCCTGTTTTAGAAAAGAAAAAAGGTTATTCAGGCGATGTTGCTTTTGTGTCTGATGGGAATATACAAACACATTTAGCGGAAAAAGATTTAAATGTATGCTTTAAGACGGGACATAACATTAACCCTCTTGAAAAGGGTCATATTGCCTATAGAACAGATGACTTAGATGGATTTAAAAAACATCTAGAAAAATTAAGTATTAATTATTCTGATTGGGGAGAAACAGCAGTCGCTGGATGGAAACAAATATTTTTTTATGACCCAGATGGTAACGTTATAGAAGTCCATGAAGTCAAAGCAAAATAAACATAATTTCTAATAATAATAAATTTTATAGATGATTGGTGGTAAAATTTGAAAAAGCCTAACATTAGTTTGTTGGCTATTATAGTTGCCGTTCCAGTAATTGGAATGACTATTATATCTCCAGCATTAACTCTAATAAAAGATGATTTAAATATTTCTTTTTCAGATACTCAATTAATCTTAACTTTGTATTTCCTTTTTTTAGCTTTTGGTCAAATAATATCTGGGCCGTTTTCAGATAAATATGGAAGAAAACCAATTTTAATTCTTGGAGCGTCAATTTATTCTGTTGCTGCTTTTATGGCTTCGTTTTCCTCAAATGTTGAAACACTTTTATTTTTGAGATGTATACAAGGGTTTGGTGCAGCAGCTTGTTTATCAGTTGGCAGAACGATTTTGAGTGATTGTTTTGAAATAGCTGAGGCTGCTAAACAAATGTCAAAAATGACGGCTATAATGGCCATTATACCGATTACATGTTTTATATTTGGCGGAATTCTAGCTGAATTTTTAGGTTGGCGAACTAATTTGATAGCACTTGGCTTAGTTAGCATGGTTTTGCTTATATTTATGTTTTTAATTTTAGAAGAAACTCTAGTCAATAAATCAAAAAGTGTAAGTTTTGTTAATATGTTTCTTGTGTATAAAAGTTTAATACAGACTTCTTTGTTTAGGCTTTTTACTATTACAACTGCCATGCAAACTTCAATGTTTTTTGCTATGAATGGCTTCATGCCATATGAATTTGCAAGAAAAGGCGTAAGTATATCAGAATTTGGTATTTGGTTTTCACTTACCTCAGTTGGTTATATTTTTGGAAATATAATAAATGGAAAGTTCAGCCCAATAATTGGTTTAGAAAAAATGTGTTCTATAGGAACTATATGTTCTTTTTTTACTGTTTTTTTATTTCTTTTAAACCATTATACAAATACTAACGGACCTCTAACTTTATCTCTAATTTGTGTTGTATTTGGATGTTCTAATGGTTTTGCTGTTGCAAATAGTATGACTGGAGCAATTAATTCATCCAAATCGAATAAAGGATCTGCAAGCGGTTTAATGGGAGCATTTCAAGTCGGTTGTGGTGGCTTGGCAGGGTATTTAATTATTTTATTTGGAGGAGCTGAAGATTTCTACATATGTATTTTAGCTTTATTTATTATGTCAGGTATATCAATTATATCTTCTTCATTTATTTTAATAAATAAAAATAAGCAGCTTGTTAAATAGATTTTTTTAGTGAAGACAATATTAAATTAAATAACGAATTCTTGTAATATGAATAAAGATATTAAAATACTAGATGCGCATCACCATTTCTGGGATCTTGATAAAAATTATTATCCATTTTTAATTGATAAAATAGACAATGATTTTTTTTTAGGTGATTATTCATCTATCAGACATAACTATCTTCCAAGTGACTATGGTAAAGATACTAAAGATCATAATGTTGTCGGAACTATTCATTGTGAAGCTGAATGGGACAGGGAAGACCAAATTGGTGAAACGTTATGGTTAGATAAGCTTTCGAAAACAAGCAAATATCCGACTGCTATAGTTGGTCATGCCTGGTTTGACAAAAAAAACTCAGAAGCAATCATAGCCGAGCAAGCAAGCTTTGATATTGTTAAAGGTATACGTTCAAAACCCACTATTAGATTTTCTGCAAATAGTAAAGAATATGTCAAAAGTGGTTCTATGCAAGATTTGTCCTGGAGAAAAGGATTAAAATTATTAGAAAAATATAATCTTAATTACGATTTAAGAGTTCCTGCGTGGCATTTGGAAGAAGCAACTGAAATAGTAAGGTTAATTCCTAATACAAAAGTAATTATTAATCATGCTGGTTTTCCATGGGATAGAAGTAAAGAGGGTCTTAATTTTTGGAGAAAAGGAGTGAAAGCCATCTCTACTGAACCTAATACATTTATTAAGTTATCTGAGTTCGGTGTTAAAGAACAAAGTTGGAATTACAAACAGAATGCAGATATAATATATGAATTAATTGATTTGTTCGGTCCCCAAAGATGCATGTTTGCTAGTAATTTTCCAGTTTCTAGATTGAAAATTACATTCAACGATTTATTTACTAATTTCAAAAACATTGTAAAAAATTTTTCTTTAGATGAACAAATATCACTCTTTTCGGACACTGCAATTAAAACATATAATATAAAAATAACAGATATTGAAAAACGCTAGTATATAAAGTCTTTTTTAAGCACAATAATTTAAATAATATATTAAATATGTTAGTAATTTTACATATTTAAAAAAATGGAGTTTTTTTTTGAGCATTAAATACACCCAAATCGTCCAAACACTTCCTTCTTCGGTTCCTTTTGTTGGTCCCGAAGCGCAAGAGAGAAGATTAGGAAAAAATTTTGAAGCGAGAATTGGTGCTAATGAAAGTGTTTTTGGAGCATCTCCAAAAGCGGTTTTAGCAATGATGAATGAAATAGGTCAAGCTTGGAAATATGGAGATCCAGAAAGTTTTGATTTAAAGCATGCTCTTGCTAAAAAACACAATGTTGCATTTGAAAATATTATTGTTGGAGAGGGTATTGACGGATTATTAGGTTATTTAGTAAGATTATTTGTAGAGCAAGGTGATAATGTTGTTACAACTGATGGAGCTTACCCAACCTTTAATTATCATGTAGAAGGTTTTGGCGGTCAACTTCATAAAGTTCCCTTTAAGGACAATACAGAAGATTTAGATAATCTTTTGAATAAGGTAATAGAAACTAAAGCAAAAATGCTTTATATTTCAAATCCGAATAACCCTATGGGAACATTAAACTCAATTAATGATATTAATAATTTAATTAAAAATTTACCAACAGAAACATTATTATGTTTAGATGAGGCCTATATTGATTTTGTACCAACGGAATTAATACCTGAGATATCTTTAAATAAATCAAATGTTATTAGAATGAGAACTTTTTCTAAGGCATATGGAATGGCAGGAGCAAGAGTTGGTTATGGTATTGCTGCAAAAGATTTAATTTTAAATTTTGAAAAAGTAAGAAATCACTTTGGCATGTCAAGAATTGCTCAAGTAGGGGCATTAGTGTCGATTAATGATAATAAATTTATTAGTGATGTTATATCAAAAGTTGAAAGTTCAAAGAGTAGAATTGCGAAGATTGCTCTAGCTAATAATTGTAAAGTTATTAAGTCTTTTACTAACTTTGTCGCTATTGATTGTTGCGAAAATGCTGATTACGCAAAAAAAGTTTTAGAAAGTCTTATACAGCAGGGGGTTTTTGTTAGAATGCCTTATTCATTTCCTCAAAATAGATGTATAAGAGTTACGGCAGGTTTAGATAAAGATATAGATTTATTCGAAAAAGCTTTTCCTATAGCTTTAGCGGAAAGTAAATGACTTTATTTTTATTATATTAACTTGTTATTTATTTTCTAATAACTAAATTAGTCTAATCAACAACATAATTATATCAATTCCTAGGGAGTGCTCACAATGTCACAAGAATATCCAAATACCCAACTATTTATAAATGGAGAATGGAGAGATTCTATATCAAAAGAAACTCTTGAAATAATAAATCCAGCTACTGAAGAAGTTATTGGTAAAGTTTCACACGCAAGAACACAAGATTTAGATATTGCTTTGGACGCAGCTAATAAAGCATTTACCGATTGGAAAAATGTTTCAGCATATGAGCGTTCAAAGATATTGAGAAAAGCTGGTGACATTGTTCGAAGCAGAGCTGATCAAATTGCTAAGTTAATGACCTTAGAACAAGGTAAGCCACTAGTAGAAGCAAAAATGGAAACTTTAGGCGCAGCAGACTCGATTGATTGGTATGCTGAAGAAGGAAGAAGAGCTTATGGAAGAATTATACCTGCAAGAGCACAAGGTGTTTTTCAGTACGTTTTTAAGGAGCCGGTTGGAGTTGTTGCAGCTTTTACGCCTTGGAACTTTCCTTTAAACCAAGTAGTTAAAAAAGTAGCAGCTGCGTTTGCCGCTGGATGCACTGCCATTGTAAAAGGTCCAGAAGAAACTCCGGCAAGTGTTGCTGAATTGATTAAGGCATTTGACGAGGCTGGTATGCCTAAGGGGTCTATTAATCTAGTGTATGGCATCCCCGCTGAAATATCTTCATACTTAATAGCTCATCCAGTAATTAGAAAAGTTACTTTTACAGGATCAACAGCTGTTGGAAAGCAATTAGCTGCCCTTGCAGGAACTCATATGAAAAGAGCTACAATGGAACTTGGAGGTCATTCTCCAGCTATTGTTTGTGAAGATGCAGATGTTAATGCGGCAGTAAAAATTCTTAGTGCTAATAAGTTTAGAAATGCTGGTCAGGTTTGTATTTCTCCAACAAGATTTTTAGTACATGATTCTGTTTATGACCAGTTTGTTGATGGTTTTGTTAAACAAGCTGAAGCTTTAACTGTTGGAAATGGTCTAGATGAAGGTGTTAAAATGGGTCCTTTAGCTCATGATAGGCGATTAACAGCTATTGAAGGATTTGTTGCTGATGCTGTTGAAAAAGGTGCAAACGTTTTAACAGGAGGTAAACGTAAGGGTAATAATGGTTATTTCTTTGAACCTACAGTTATGACTAATGTTAGTAATGATTCAAGAATTATGAATGAAGAGCCATTTGGTCCTTTAGCTCCTATAAATTCTTTCAGCTCTATAGATGATGTAATTGATGAAGCAAATAGACTTAACTATGGTTTAGCTGCTTACGCTTATACAAACTCAGCAAAGACAGCCCAAGATTTAGGTCAATCCATAGAAAGTGGTCAAGTTTCTATTAATCATCATGGTTTAGGTTTAGTTGACACTCCATTTGGCGGTGTTAAAGATTCTGGTTATGGCTCAGAAGGTGGACCAGAGGGGTTAGACGCATATATGACTACTAAATTAGTTTCACAAACTGGTTTGTAAGTTTTTTTAAATAAATATTTAAAAAGCAGTCTTCAAGACTGCTTTTTTTATATCTTATTAAGTTAAATTAAAATAAGTTTAGTTTTATAATATGTATATATTTTTTTATATATTAATAAGGTAAAAATTTGAATAAATGGATTGCTGTTGATTGGGGTACAAGTTCGTTCCGCGCCTATTTAATAAAAAATAATATAATTTCTGAGCGTATTAAGACAAAAGACGGGATGAAATTTATAAATAATAATAGTTTTGAAAAAACATTTATTAGTTTAATCGAAAATTGGTTAGATGATTATCAAACTATTGAGGTCTTGGCTAGTGGCATGGTTGGAGCACGTCAAGGTTGGTCTGAAGCACCTTATCAAGAAACTCCCTGTGATCTAAATAATATTAAATTTATATCACCATTGATAAATGATAATCGTATTGCTCTCAAAATTTTTTCTGGCATTTCACAAATTGATCAACCTGATGTAATGAGGGGTGAAGAAACTCAAGTTGCAGGATTTTTTCATGAAAACCCTAATTTTGAAGGATCTATCTGCTTGCCTGGAACACACAGTAAATGGATTAAGGTAAAAGATCAAAATATAGTAAAATTTCAAACTTTCATGACTGGTGAATTATTTGAAGTGATTTCACAAAATACAGTGCTTATGCATAGTGTTAAATCTAATAAGACTGATCAAGAAGAACTTTTAAAATCAGTTGATCTAATTTTTAAGAACCCAAGTCTTTTTGGAAATGCTTTATTTAAATTAAGGGCTGACGATTTAATAAATTCAAGGAATAAGATTATTTATAAATCTAGGCTGTCAGGTTATTTATTGGGTCTAGAGTTATTAGGGAGCATAGATTATTGGAAGAAAAGCAAGATTGCATTAATAGGAAATAAAGAATTAAACAAATTATATAGCTATGTTTTAAAAGATAGGGTGTCATCAATAGTTTTTTATGAAGCTGAAGATATGACACTCAAAGGTTTAAAGTATTTTAAAGAAAAAATAAAATAAGGGTGCGTTTTGTTAAATAAGAATAATATATTTAATTCAAGAAGACCTCTAATTGCTATTTTAAGAGGGATAACTCCTCTGGAGGCAGAGAGTGTTTCAGATGTTTTAATTGAGGCAGGTATAAAAATTATTGAAGTTCCTTTAAATTCACCAAGACCTTATGAAACGATTGAAAGAATGGTTAAATTTCATGGGGATAAAGGTGTTTTTGGAGCAGGAACAGTTTTAAAAGATGATCAGGTGTCCAAGGTTGCAGATGCAGGTGGCAATATCATAGTTTCACCAAATTCAAATCCTTTAATAATAAAGAAGACAAAGGACTTGAATATGCTTAGTCTTCCTGGAGTTTTTACAGCTTCGGAATGTTTTCAAGCGCTAGATGCAGGTGCGGATGGTTTAAAATTTTTTCCTGCTTCACTTTTGAAACCTAAAAATTTTAAGGCATTATCTGCGGTATTGCCTAATGATATTGTTTCAGTTGCTGTTGGAGGTATAGATGAAATTAGTTTTTCTTCTTGGCTTGAAGTTAATATTACCGGTTTTGGTTTGGGTTCAAATTTATATAAGCCAGGTATGTTAATAGACGACATTCAAGCTACAGCAGAAAAAATTGTTAAAGCATATGATAATACTGTAAAATAATTCTTATTAATTTGTTAATGTAATAAAAAAATGTCTGATGATTATAAAGAAATGAAAAATAATAAAGAAGATTTAGATTTTTTAGAAGGTTTACTTTATCCAAAAGAGTTAAGACGTGATTTATTAATTGAACATTTACATATAATTCAAGATCACTTTGGGTTTCTTTCTGAAAAAAACCTTACACTATTATCAAAATTACTTAAAATCAGTAAGGTAGAAGTGTATGAAGTAGCGTCATTTTATGCTCATTTTGACATAGTTAAAAATGATGAAGTTCCTCCTCCTAATATGACCATTAGAGTATGTAACTCATTATCTTGTGAACTTTCTGGGTCTAGCGAGTTAGAAGCTCAATTACTTGAAAATTATAATAGTAAAGAAGTTAGAATTTTAAAAGCTCCTTGTATGGGTAGATGTTTTGCTGCTCCAACAGTTGAAATAGGTCATTATCATTTAGATAATGCAGATATCATTAAAATTAGAGATGCTGTAAAAAACAACAAAGTAAAGCCTGTAATTCCAGATTATGAAAATTTTGAAAGTTATATAAATAAAGGAGGCTATAAAAAATTAAAAGAAATTATTTCTAATATAAATGGTGATAATTGGTATGATGATTTAATAAAATCTGATCTCAGGGGATTAGGTGGAGCTGGCTTTAGAACAGCTAAAAAATGGCAACTTGTCTCTAACGAACAAGGTCCAAGATATCTTGCAGTTAATGGAGATGAGGGCGAACCTGGTACTTTTAAAGACAGACACTATTTAGAAACAGAGCCACATATGTTTTTAGAAGGAATGTTAATAGCTTCCTTAGCCGTTTCAGCTGAAAAATGTTTTATTTACATTAGAGATGAGTATCCAGCTATTTTAAAAATATTAAAAGAAGAAATCAGAAAACTCGAAGATAATAATATAATAAGCAAATATTATATAGATGTTCGTAGAGGAGCGGGAGCTTATATATGTGGTGAAGAAAGTGCCATGATTGAGAGCATTGAAGGTAAAAGAGGATTGCCCCGGCACCGACCGCCTTTTGTTGGCCAAGTAGGTATTTTTGGGCGTCCTACATTAGTTCATAATGTTGAAACACTCTATTGGGTGTCTAAAATTATGAGAGATGGTCCACATGTTTTTAACAATACAATTAAAAATGATCGTATAGGTTTAAGAAGTTACTCCGTCTCTGGAAGGGTAAAAAAACCAGGCTTATATCTTCTTCCCTCAGGTTCTACCATTTTAGATATAATTGATTCAGCAGGAGGAATGAGTGAAGGCCATACCTTTAAGGCGTACCAGCCAGGAGGAGCATCCTCAGGACTTTTGCCAGCTTCTTTAAATAATGTTCCTTTAGATTTTGATACCTTAAACGAACATAATACATTTATTGGCTCTGCTGCAGTGGTAATACTCTCAAATCAAGATAAAATCAGACAAGTTGCCTTAAATATGATTGAGTTTTTTAAAGCAGAAAGTTGTGGTCAATGCACACCTTGTAGAGTTGGTTGTGAAAAGGCAGTAACTATAATGAATGAACAAGAATGGGACATTGAACTTCTAGAAGATCTTTGTGAAGTCATGGAAAGTTCGTCAATTTGTGGATTAGGTCAAGCTGCAACAAACCCAATTAGATCAAGTATAAAATACTTTCCAGATGAGATAAAAAATCATGCCTGATTTGGTTAAGTTTTTCATTAATGGTAAAGCTGTTACAGCAAGTGAAGATGAGAGTATATGGGAAGTTTCTAAAAGAGAGGGTAATTTTATTCCTCATTTGTGTCACAGTAATAAACTAGGTTATGAAGCTGACGGTAATTGTAGATCTTGTGTGGTGGAAATCAAAGGTGAAAGAACATTAGCTGCATCTTGCATAAGAAAACCGTCTAATGGCATGGAAGTAATAACAAATAATGACAAAGTTGAAAAATCTCAAAAATTAGTCTTAGAACTTTTGCTGTCTGACCAGCCAAAAAAAGAAAAGTCTCATAATCAAAAAAGCCATTTCTGGGAAATTCTTCAGACTAATCAAATATCAAAAACAAGATTTCCAAAGAAAGATTCAAAAATTGTTCCTTCGTTGGATAACAGTCATCCGGCAATGACTGTTGCATTGGATGCTTGTATCCAGTGTGGATTATGTATTAGAGCGTGTAGAGATGTACAGGTCAACGATGTGCTAGGAATGTCTGGAAGAGGGACAAATAGTTACCCTGTTTTTGACTTTGATGATTTGATGGGATCGAGTAGTTGCGTTGGTTGTGGAGAATGTGTTCAAGCTTGTCCTACTGGGGCATTAATGGAAACTGCTCTATTAGATGACAATAATGTTCAAACAGTTTTTCCTGACAAGCACATAAAAAGTTTATGTCCATTTTGTGGAGTAGGCTGTCAGACTAACGTAAGTGTAAAAGATAATTCAATAGTTGCAGTCAATGGAGATAATGGACCAGCAAATGAAAATAGATTATGTGTAAAAGGTCGTTTTGGATTTGATTATATTAACAGTCCATTAAGGTTAACAGAACCTTTGATAAGAATAGATAAAAAATCTAAAGTATGGGATCTAACAATAGAGAGTAAGGATGTTTATAAATATTTTAGAAAAGCTTCATGGGAAGAAGCTTTAGGTTATTCATCGAAAAAATTTAATTCAATTTTGAATAATAACCCAGTTAACTCTTTAGCTGGATTTGGCTCTGCCAAAGGCTCTAACGAAGAAGCTTATTTATTTCAAAAATTAATCAGAACTGGTTTTAAGACTAATAATGTAGATCATTGTACTCGTCTATGCCACGCGTCTTCCGTCGCAGCATTACTTCAATCTGTTGGCTCTGCTGCCGTAACAGCACCATTTACAGCAGCTAAAGATGCAGAATGTATTATAGTAATTGGTGCAAGGCCTGAACAAAATCATCCTGTAGCGGCTTCATATTTAAAACAAGCTGTTAAGAATGGATCAAAGCTAATTATAATGGACCCTAGAAAGCAAAACCTTTCTAGATATGCAACACACCATTTACAATTTAATCCAGGCCAAGATTTATCATTATTGAATGCAATGATTTATACAATCATTGAAGAGGGTCTAATTGATGAAGATTATGTTAAAAATAATACAGAAGGTTTTGAACTTTTAGAGAAAGAAATTAAAAGTTTTAACCCTCAAATAATGGAAAAAATATGTGGAATTAATTCAGAAATTATTAGAGAAGTTGCAAGATTATACGCAAAATCTAAAACCTCAATTATTTTTTGGGGTATGGGCATTTCTCAGCATGTGCATGGAACGCAGAATGCTTTTTGCTTAATAAATTTAGCTTTAATTACAGGTCAAGTTGGAAGAGATGGGACAGGATTACATCCGCTTCGAGGTCAAAATAATGTTCAAGGTGCTTCAGATGCTGGTTTGATACCTATGTCATATCCTGATTACCAAAGAGTAGATATTAATAAAAATCTATCAGAAATGGAAAGTTTTTGGAATGCTACTTTGGATCCTAATGAAGGTAAAACAGTAGTTGAAATTATAGAAGATATATATTCGAATAAAATTAAAGGCTTGTATGTTCAAGGTGAAAACCCTGCTATGTCTGATCCAGATCAAAATCATGCAAGAAAGGCCTTAGCAAAATTAGAACATTTAGTTGTTCAAGATATTTTTATGACTGAAACAGCATGGCACGCTGATGTTATTTTACCTGCATCAGCTCATGCTGAAAAGAATGGGACATATACAAATACTAACAGACAAGTTCAATTAGGAAGAGCTGTTGTAAAGACACCTGAAAATGTAAAACAAGATTGGTGGATAATTCAAGAAATAGCTAAAAGGATGGGGTTAGATTGGAATTATCAATCGCCAAAAGATATTTTTAATGAAATGAAACTAATCATGCCTTCTTTAAATAATATATCATGGGAAAGATTAGAAAGAGATGGTTTTGTCACTTATCCAGTAGAAAGTGAATTTGAATTAGGTCAAGACATTATTTTTAATGATGGATTTCCTACACTAAATAAATTAGCAAAAATCACTCCTACTAAATTAATAATGCCAAATGATGAATTAA
>Ga0257114_1001836_pt1 | contig 14595 bp, 13 predicted proteins | sample SI112_10mmetaG_FD_190149 | JGI IMG/M metagenome (GOLD analysis project Ga0257114, IMG submission 190149) | Marine microbial communities from Saanich Inlet, British Columbia, Canada - SI112_10m | ecosystem: Environmental > Aquatic > Marine > Inlet | place: Canada: British Columbia | collected...
CCGCTCCTACGCACTTTCCACTTTCCACTTTCCACTTGTATCTTGCACCTTGCGACTGCGGTTCAAGGTATAAACAAATCCACCACAGTAAAAAAGAATATCACCATCCCCACCCGATAATTATTTAAAAACGCCCTGAAGCAATCTTTCGGATGGCGCTTCCAGGTCAGGAATTGTTGATAGGCAAACATGCCGGCGGCGAGGAACAGGCCGAACTGAAACCAGCCTCCCAGTTCAAAATGTTTCGCGCTCAGCGACATAGTGAGCAAAAACAAAATTTGCAGCATGCCGATTACAAAACGGTCAGCTTCCGCAAACAGAATCGCAGTAGATTTGATCCCGATCTTCATGTCATCTTCTCTGTCGACCATGGCGTACTGGGTGTCGTAAACAACGGTCCACAAGAAATTTGCGGTGTACAAAAGCCAGGCATAAACGGGCAGTTCACCGCTTTGTGCGGTAAAGGCCATCAGGCCGCCCCAGGAAAAAGCGGCGCCAAGTACCAGCTGGGCCAGATGGGTAAAACGTTTCATAAAAGGATAGATCAGGGCGATAGCCAGTCCGCCAAAGGACATATAAATAGTCAGCTTGTTGGTAAGCAGTACAAGGAGGAAGGCCAGCAGACAAAGCAGTGCGCAAAGAGATAGCGCTTCCCTGCCCGAAATTTTCCCGCTTGCCAGTGGACGTTCCCGGGTTCGCTCTACATGGCCATCGAAATCACGGTCGGCAAAATCATTGATACAACACCCGGCAGCACGCATCAGAATAGTGCCGACAATAAAAATAAACAGCAGATCAAAGTCGGGAATCCCTCCAGCGGCAATCCACAAACACCATAAGGTTGGCCACAACAGTAGAAAAATACCTATGGGTCGGTCCATACGCATCAACTGCCAGTAGTCTGGCAAATGTGCATAGGTATTTGGATAGCGTCGCTCAACCTTTTGCTTCAGGCCTTCCCAGAGACTGGTCAGGCGAGCCCGACTACGCGCAAGATAATGAGTATGTTCCATAAATTAGTGTTTATTCAGGTACAGTGTGTGTGCGCCATTATAGTCAGACTGGCCAGCCCATTGAATAAAAGATTGGGCGCTGTTTAAATGATTTGGCATTAGCAGAACTAAAGAGGCATAAGCCGCATGGGTAAGATCAAACTTCACTGGCAGATCCTGATCGCCATCGTCCTGGCGGCAATCGCTGGCACCATCACCGGTACCGACGCCAGTTTCCTCGGCATAACCTTCGTTTCCATGTATGACTTTGTCGGTACTCTGTTCATGAATGCCTTGCGCATGATTATTGTGCCATTGATTATGGCATCCATTATCGTGGGCATCGCCAATATTGGCAGCGGAAATGATTTGGGCCGCCTGGGTGGCAAGACCCTGCTTTACTATGCGTTCACCAGCACTATGGCCATCTTGATCGGTCTGTTTTTTGTCAATCTGATGACCCCGGGAATCGCTGGTGGTGTGCCCGTTGGAGAACAACTTAACCTGACTCTGGACGGCAATGCCGTGGCCTCTGCTGTGGCCAGTGTGGAAGGTCGTGGCGGCAGTGATTTAGTACAGATCTTTCTGCGTATGATTCCTGTCAATGTTGTTGCTGCCGCCGCTGAGGGACAAATGCTGGGGCTGATTTTCTTCAGCCTGGTGTTCGGTTATTTCATGACTCAGATCCCCAGCAAACAAAGTGAAGTATTGCTGACCTTTTGGCGGGGTATTTCTGAAATCATGATGAAGATCACCATGTGGGTGATGACCTTTGCGCCTTATGGTGTCTTCGGCCTGGTGGCTGAAACCGTCGCCGCAACCGGTTTTGCTGCTTTCCGTCCCATGCTGTTATTTTTAATCACGGTATTACTGGCATTGGGGGCACATACCTTCATTGCTTTGCCATTGGTGCTTAAATATGTGGCGAAGGTAAAACCAATACGACATTTTCGTGCCATGGCACCCGCCATGCTGACGGCATTTTCCTCAGCATCCTCTTCCGCCACACTGCCGCTGACCATGGAGTGTGTGGAAAAAAACGCCGGGGTAAGCGAGCGCACCACCAGTTTTGTCCTGCCCCTTGGCGCCACCATCAATATGGATGGCACCGCACTGTATGAATGTGTGGCAGCAATATTCCTGGCTCAGGCCTATGGCCTGGAAATGAGCCTGGCGACTCAATTCACGGTAGTGCTGGTTGCGCTATTAACCTCTATCGGAGTTGCTGGCATTCCAGCCGCGAGTCTGGTGGCAATAACAGTAATTCTGACAGCCATTGGATTGCCGGTGGAAGCTATTGGTTTATTGCTGGTAACGGATCGTGTGCTGGATATGTGCAGGACGTCGGTAAATATATTTTCCGATTCCTGTGGTGCGGTGATTATCGCGAAGAGTGAGAAAGAAACAGGAATTCTTGAATGGATTTAACGATTCTGGTTTTTTACTGGTTTATTGGAAGTACCGATTGACAATAACGTGAGGCCCAACTCCTTCCACAATAAATTCATTGTCATCAATACTGTAATTGGCCTTGCGGTAGAAGTTTATTGCGGTAATGCGAGCATTAGCCCACACATAGTCTGCGCCCTTATTTCTGGCAAATTTTTCTGCAGCATGCAGCAATGTCAGTCCGCAGCCCTTGTTGCGTGAGGCTTCCACAATGGCCAGGGCGCGAAACTGGAAACCGCATTTGTCTTCCCGATCAGGCAAGCCTTTTTGGTATATGGAAACGATACCAATTTGCTCATTATTAACAAAGGCACCCAGATGAGCACTGCCAAGATCGTCATCACCGGGATAGACACACTCTGCCGCAGATAAGTGCGGGCGCAGCAAGCGCTTGCGTAGCGTCATGGTTTCAGAGGCCCGGATAAGTTTTATGTTCAAAGCACAGACTCACGCTTTTTTAACAAATTCAGATTTGAGTTTCATCGCGCCAATGCCATCGATCTTGCAATCAATATTATGATCACCTTCCACCAGGCGGATATTTTTCACCTTGGACCCTACCTTAACCACCGATGATGAGCCCTTAACCTTCAGGTCTTTTATCACAGATACCGTATCACCATCCACCAGGTTATTGCCGTTGGCATCCTTGACGGAATTTTCATTGTCGTCTGAATTGCTGGATGTATCTTTTGCCCACTCGTGTGCACATTCAGGACAGATCAGTGACAGGCCGTCTTCATATACATACTCGGAATTACATTTAGGACAGGGAGGAAAAGCGCTCATGGAAAACTCACTTACATTATTGCATTGTTATAAAACAGATCGATATTGTAGGAGATAAAGAAGCCGATTACTGATCTTATTTAAAAATTGGGGTCAGAACATGTTTTTTATAAAAAGAAAAAGCTTCTTAATATAGAAAACATGTTCTGACCCCAATTTTTACTAAATTAGCTTTTTTTTGCGAGGATGTGTTATTAACTGCATTTATCAGACAAAAAATACAAGAAGGACACTTCATGCCAAATTTGTTTACCACTGTAGCCCCTTTTCGTGCCGACCATGTTGGCTCTTTGTTACGTCCGCCTGAATTACTGGCAGCCCGTGCGCAGTTTGAAGCCGGAACCCTGTCCCGCGAGGAGCTCACCCGACTGGAAGATGCAGACATACTCGAAGTAGTCAAAATGCAGGAGGATATCGGCTTGCAAGCAGTGACTGATGGCGAGTTCCGCCGTAAGGTCTGGCACACGGATTTTCTCCAGCAATTTGCCAATGTTGAATCCATGCAATCCGAGGTAAAGGTGCATTTCCATACGGCAGAGGGGGATATTGAGCGCCTGCCTACGGCGGAGAAAGTCACCGGCAAACTGAGTCGACCGCATCCTATCTTTGTTGAGCATTTCAAGTATGTGCAATCGGTCGCATCAGCTACTGCTAAAATTACCCTGCCTTCTCCCAGCATGCTGCATTTTCGCGGCGGGCGTAATGCCGTCGATGAAACCGCTTATCCTGACATGGCGGAGTTTTATACCGACCTGGCGACGGTATACAGCGAAGAGATCGCCGATATGGGCGCGGCCGGTTGTCGTTACCTGCAACTGGACGAGGTGAACTTTGCCTACCTGTGTGATCCCCTGCTGCGCCAGCAGGTGCAGAATATCGGCGAAGATCCGGACAGCTTGCCGCATACCTATGCCCGTCTGATCAACAACGCCATCAGCACCCGCCCGGCAGATATGCGTATCACCATGCACCTGTGCCGGGGCAATTTTGAAGGCGCCTGGGTGGCCGAAGGCGGCTATGAGCCGGTAGCGGAAGTGTTATTCAATGAGGTCAATGTGAACGGCTATTTTCTTGAATATGACACACCACGAGCCGGGGATTTTTCGCCCCTGCGTTTTGTCCCGCAAGACAAAATGGTGGTACTCGGACTGGTATCCAGCAAACAGGCGGCGCTGGAAAACAAGGATGATCTGAAACGCCGCATTGATGAGGCCGCCCAATACCTGCCGCTGGAACAACTGGCCATCAGTCCGCAATGCGGCTTTGCCAGTGGCGAACGCGGCAACAAGCTCAGTGTCGATGACGAAAGACGTAAACTGGAACTGTTGGTGGAAGTGGCTGCTGAGGTGTGGGGTTAGAAAATTCAGGGGCAGGGAAAAATATTTATGAGCTACCTGCTGGCAGCCTCATCATCCAATAAGTACTTCTTCAACTGCATCTCATCTCTCATGACGTGAAGAATCAGAACATCTTTCCCTTCACGCCGATAAAAAATTCTGCACGGGCTGCATACAACTTCTCGGTAAATTGAGTCAGGTAGTTCTGGCGACTCTCTCCCTGAGTTCGGAAACCTTTCCAAACGATCAACTTTTTTGAAAACTCTCACTACAAGTTCGCTTGCTGCAACCGAATTGTCTAATGCAATGTACTCTGCAATTTCGTCTAGCTGATCAAGCGCTGGCTCCGTCCAGATTATTTTAGCCATTTACCCATACGCTTCTTGGCCTGGGCGTGAGTCAATGTCCTCTTATCAAGTATCGCTCTCTCTCCTTTCGAAAGAGCTTCTAGGAGCGCCAACCGACGTTGCATAAACTCGTAGTCTTGAACATCTACAAGATAAGCAGAGGGCGCGCCATGCTCGGTAATTAGAACTGCCTCTTTGGACTTATGTAGATCTGCAAGGATTTTAGTAGCTTGCCTCTTTAGGCTGGTCACCAATTCAACCTTCATATATCAACCCTTCAAATATTAAAGTGATACTATAGTAGCACTCAAGTTTTTGGCTAGCCACTGGACGTGACCCCTTTGATTACAATTAATTAATGGGGGTCAGAGTAGCTTTACCATCAATAAATGTAATTTAAAGCATTAAACGATTCTGATTATTACTTTTTGCTAGCATCCACCGTTTCTTTGTTGACACTTTCCTGGCAAATTTCCTGATATTTTTCCAGCCAATCTGCATCCTGCGGAATAATCATTTCACCAGCGCGTTGGCCATTATATATTTCTGGATTAGACACACCGGCCGGTATTGTATTTTCTTCAGATAAGGCCTGTGCGGATTGCATTAAGCGCCGTCGTGTCATGATGATCATCTTGTCACTGCTGGCTAGATGTTCTTTGGTGCGGTCTACAATCTTGCCCATACTTTCGGTAATGGCCTGGTCCTGCATGTGCACGCCATCAATTCCCGAGTAACTGTCTTCGCGTTGGACTTCGCGGTCAATGCCATAATCGTTGCTTTCATTTTCCTTGTAACGATAACGACCCAGCCAATCATTATCATGATACTGATTCGCCTCGAGGTTAAAATGGATGCCTACCAGGCCTTTGCCTTTATTGTCGGCTAGCTGAATAGGGGGGCGATCAGGAATTGGGGCGGACAAATGCCAGAACATCGTGTGTTCATCGTCCACCGGGACCCAGGCTCTGGCGATTATATTGTTTTGTAAGGGCCCGCCAGGTGGCATAGTCCAGAACGGCATCAGAAAATGGGCGATACGCCAATACATCTGTCCTTCATCACCAGGCCGGTACGCGCCATACATAGTGCCATAATCGGTATCAAGCACTTCAAATTTAGGGGCTTTGTCTTTCTGAAAATAATGGGCCGGCGATCCGGGCGGGAATTGTTCGGCATCCAGTGCACCCAGATGCAGAAAAGATAAATGGGCTGTGTCAATATCCCCTTCCAGAGCTTGTAGCCAATTACATTCCCGCAATCCGCATTTCACCCAACGCATTCCTTCAGGTAAAGCATTTGCTTCAAAGGCAGGTAGCTCAGGTGCCTGTTCAGCGCTGCCCATATAGACCCAGATCAGGCCTCCTCTTTCCCGTGTCTGGTAAGCAGTAGCTCGTACCTGATCCTTCATATTGCTATCAGCAGATTCAGTCGGCGTTTCAACACATTGCCCACTGACATCAAATTTCCAGCCATGATAAACACAGCGAATGCCTTCATCCTCATTACGACCGTAATATAAAGAGGCACAACGATGAGGACAATGATGTTCAAAAATTCCTACCTTGCCTGATGTGGTTCTGAAGGCAATCAGGTTTTCACCAAGCAAACGTAGCCTGGTAGGAGGGGCATCATTTTCCAGATCTTCTGATTTAACTGCTGGAATCCAATACTGTCTGATCAGGTCACCCATGGGGGTCCCCGCATCAGTTTTTGTTAGTAGATCGTTGTCCTGTTTACGCATAGTCAGTATCGCTTTTTTTAAATTAAGTTAAACCATCAATGGCATCAGAGTTATGTGAATTTTAAAAAAGGCTTGGACCATAAAATAGCAGAAAATTGGGGTCAGACCGCAATTTTCTCCAATCATAAATGGGGTCAGGAGAATGACACTGACTATACAAAGAAAGAAATAAATGACATTTTGAAGATTGGCATGAAAAAGAAGGCGAGTACCGAGAGTGAAGAGTCGAAGGGCAATCCACAAGGCCAGGTAAACCTTCCAAACCATAAAGAGTCCGCGCATGGACACCCCTTTTTTATTAAACTGCAGTATTGTTACTCTGACCCCGATTGTTTTTACACATTCCCATATTGCTCCGACCCCGCCAGCCAGCGTTTGATCAGCGGTTCAATAAAGTCAGGATGTGATGTTTTTATTTTCTCTGACCAGAGCTTTACCTTGGGTTGCAGGTGAGCATCGCGCATCAGGTCTGCCATTTTGAATTCCATTAGTCCGGTTTGGCGGGTGCCGAGTACTTCGCCGGGACCGCGTATTTCCAGATCCTTTTCTGCAATATAAAAACCGTCATTGCTTTGCCGCATAATGGAGAGTCTTTCCTTGGCGACATCAGACAAGGGTGATTTATACAATAGTACGCAATGGCTTTCCTGCTTGCCGCGCCCCACGCGTCCGCGCAATTGATGTAGTTGTGCAAGGCCGAGCCGTTCGGGATTTTCGATTACCATCAGACTGGCATTGGGCACGTCTACGCCAACTTCTATCACTGTGGTGGCAATTAAAAGCTGAATATCGCCGGCCTTGAATGCCTGCATGATTTCGGCTTTCTCTTTGGGTTTGAGTCGGCCATGTATCAGACCAATGCTGATATTGGATAAGTGCTGCTGCATTTCTGTATAGGTGACTTCGGCGGCCTGGCATTGCAGGGCCTCTGACTCCTCTATGAGTGTGCACACCCAGTAAGCCTGCTTGCCGTCTTTACAGGCATTGCTGATGCGTTCAATGATTTCATCTCGACGTGAATCCGGGGTGAGAATGGTATTCACCGGGGTGCGTCCAGGTGGTAGTTCATCGATGATGGAGCAATCGAGATCGGCATAGGCGCTCATGGTGAGTGTGCGCGGAATGGGTGTGGCGGTCATGATGAGCTGATGAGGGTAAGTGCCATCATGATTTCCTTTTTCTCTTAAGGCCAGACGTTGATGCACCCCAAAGCGATGTTGCTCATCTACTACAATCAATCCCAGTTTTGAGAAATTTACGCCTTCCTGGAACAGCGCATGGGTGCCGACAACAAGTTGCGCCTGCCCACTTGCCATGGCCTGCAAAACGGCTACGCGTGCTTTGCCCTTGATCTTGCCACTGAGATATACCATCTCAATACCCATGGGCTGCAGTAGCGGCTGAAGATTCAGATAATGTTGTTCGGCAAGAATTTCAGTGGGAGCCATGATGGCGGCTTGAAAGTTATTCTCGATGGCATGCAGGGCGGCCATCACCGCTACCAGCGTTTTGCCTGATCCGACATCGCCCTGTACCAGTCGTAGCATCGGGGTTTGTTTTTCAATGTCTCTGGCAATTTCCTGCCCGACTCTTTGCTGTGCTGCTGTGAGTGCAAAAGGCAGTGAGGCCAGCAGGATTTTTACCAGTTTGTTTTTATCCGGGAGGGGTGGTGCTGAATGCTTGTCGGCAAGTTCGCGCAAGCGCCGTAAACATAAATAGTTGGCCAGTAATTCTTCAAAGGACAGACGGCTCTGGGCCGGATGAGTGCCCGCTTCCAGTTGTGATAATACGGCATCCACGGGGGGCCGATGCAGATAGTTGAGCGCGTCTTCCAGGGAAATAAAATCCAGCTCATTGCTGAGTTCCGGCGGCAGGAGATCGGGCAGGGCTTTTGATTTTGCCAGCATGATCAGCGCCTGATCCACCAGGGTGCGCATACGTGCCTGGTGCAGACCTTCGGTGCTTGGATATATTGGGGTGAGCCGGTCTGCCAGTAATTTGTTGGCACCGCTCAGCACTTCATACTCGGGGTGGATTATCTCGACCCCGCTTTTGCCCCAGCGACCTTCACCGAAGCAGCGAATACGCGCACCGATTTTCAGATTGTTTTTTTGGGCGGCGCTGAAATGAAAAAAGCGCAGGCTTGTGATCCCGCTACCATCCTGAATTTTTACCAATAAAGAACGACGACGGCCAAAGACCACGGCGCTACCCATGATCTCTCCCTCAACGACTGCTTCAATGCCATGATTCAATGAGCCGATGGGGGTAACGCGGGTGCGATCCTGATAACGAAAGGGTAAATGAAACAGCAGATCGAGCACGGTGTGGATATGAATGGTGGCCAGCTTTTCTTCCAGTTTGGGGCCAACGCCTTTAAGTTCAGAAACCGGGACCTGTTGCAGATCAAGGGCTTGTCCGGCAGGCATTTTTGGGGAGCGTGCTGTCATGGCAACATTCTAGGAGGAAAACCGATTGCCCGCCATACGCAGTACACCAAACATGTGATATTGGCAGGATTGTGAGTAACAAATGACAGGGCTACATGCAGGAAAATAGTGATAAAAGAATGCCAAAAAGGAGCCGGGGCTCCTTCCTGACGGGTGTCAGCGAATGAAATAAGGATTGAAAGCTGTATCAGGGCTGATCTGCCAGTACATCTTCAATTATATAAGTAGCAACATCCTGCAGCTGATCTCTTGTATAGGCATAACTGAAGGCAGGCATGGTGTTTTGCCCATAGCTGGCGACGGTCATGATGTCTGAGACACTCAATATTTTGCCGGTTAACTCAACACCGGCTTCGCCGCCTTCACCATTAGGGCCATGACAGGCTGCGCATAATTGGTTGAAGATAGTTCGGCCGGCACCAATATCGGCAGAACGGTCACCTTCCGGTTCAATGCGGGCCAATTCGACAGCCACTGAATTTGGCCGCAAACCGGTTGCTACGTTCAGGTCTTGCGAAACTTCAGGCGCAATTTCCCCCTCGAGAGAGAACAGCCAGAGACTGTCACCATGCTTACCGGCACTGTACATAGTGCCGGCTGCAATAATGGCGACTTTCTGGACACCTTCATGCATAAAAGTGGTGGCCGAGCCATTTACTCCGGCATCAGTCTGGAACTCCCACAGCATACTGCCATCGGCTTTATCCAGGGCGACAACGCGCCCGTCATTGCGACCGTGAATAATTAAACCGCCAGCGGTGACCATGGAGCCCTGTGAACAGCTGTAATTCCATTGCTGGTTCCAGGCGATGGTATTGGTGGTGACATTAATTGCCACAAACATCCCCCGGGTAGGCATACTCGCGAGGCGGAAGCCGCCACCCAGCCAGGTTTCGGTATGCGTGGGTGGAGAAGCTTCGCGTTCCTGGGCCGCGCCACCGATACGATCATTGGCGCAGACATAAAGCAGGCCGGTTTCCGGATCGTAGGATTTGGGCGGCCAGTTCACGCCAGCCAAAGGTTTGTAGAGCGCGCCTTCCTTGCCGAAAGGGGTATATGTTTTGCCGTCATTGACCAGGGTAAAGCCTTCGGGCGCGGCATCGATGAAATGCGGCACCAGGGAATCGCCGACCGGAATTGGCTGGGTGGCTGCCGTGGCCTGACCAGGTTCCTGCGGTACCGGGACTTCAGGGATACCTATTAGGGGTTCTCCAGTGATTCGATCCAGAATATATAAATAGCCGGACTTGCTTGCTTCCGCCAGACCCTTGCGCATCACGCCGTCTTTTTCTACATCGAACAGGACCACGGGACTTGGAGAATCATAATCCCAGATATCATGATGCACTTGCTGGAAATGCCAGCGGTATTCCCCGGTATCAGTATCCAGAGCAACAATGGACACCGTAAATAAATTATCGCCGGCACGCTGGGAGCCATTCAGGTCTGGCCCGGCATTACCGGTGGAGAAGTACAGCATGTTTAGATCCGGGTCTACTGCCGGTGTCTGCCAGATAGGTGCGCCACCATAGAGCCAGCTGTCATTATCCTGGGGCCAGGTGTCATGGCCAAATTCGTCGGGTCCGGGAATGGTATAAAAAGTCCACTTCAACGAGCCGTCCTGGGCATCAAAGGCTTTGATACGGCCGCGTATGGCGCGCTCCCCACCGGCAAAACCGGTAATGATCATGCCGTTGTAATACAGGGGGGCAGAGGTAATGGAATAGCCCAATAGTGGATCTTCAGCCTGGATTTCCCAGTTCACTTCTCCGGTTTCCTGATCCAGAGCCACCAGTTTTGCATCAAGCTGACCGACATAGATCTGCCCGTCGCCCATACCCAGACCGCGGCTTAACCATCCACAACAAACATTTACCCGGTTTGGGTCCAGATTGGCCTGGTAAGTCCAAAGGAACTCTCCACTTTCGACGTCCACAGCAAAGACATCATTTTCGCCGGTGATGACATATAGTACGCCGTTGTAATAAAGAGGCTGTGCCTGACCACTGTGATTGGGCGCAGCCCCGGAGCCGTTCATGTGTACGCGCCATTCCGCCTTTAGATCACCGACATTGTCCCGATTTATCTGCGTCAACGGAGAGTAGCGCTGGTTATATAAATTACCCCCATTGGTGACCCAGTTAAGACTTGGTAATGCGCTGAGCTGATCCGCAGTAAAAGCCGGAGATGATGCAGGTTGAGCAATTGTTGTAAGGGGTAGTAGGCAATAAATGAACGCTTGTAAGAGCTTGTGGATGCGCATGTGATTCATTGGGAGCTCCGATAATAATTGATTTTTACGGGACAGGCAATATTACAGGGCTTGTCGGATACTGTAAAAGCACGAATTGATGCATGATATGTGACGAACTCCGAGGGATGAACTAGAATAAAGGGTTAATTAAGGGAAATTACTGCCCCGGCTGGGATGTATTGGGAAATTATTATAAGTGTCTGATATAGCGCAAAAAATTCTTACACAAGCAAATATGACAAGGATGTTGTCCTTGCCAGAATTATTGCTGTGTGAATTAAATGTGCTGCAGGACAGTGCCACGTCACATCTTAAGGACGAATCCGGGGATGTTTCTCTGCAGAAACTGCTTAGCGGTGATATGTTTTTGTATGCACGTTTACTGTCCAGCACATCACTTAATGATGAGCGCCCCTATTTTTCCCCGCAACATTTGATACAGGGTATGGGCCGTGATGGCTTGAAAGCTATGGTCAGGCAGGCAGCAACACAAATGAGTTTTGGCCAGACTTCACCTTCACGGGTCCGTTTCCTGAAACAGCTCTATCTACAAAGTGTATTAACAAGAACGCTTTCAGAGCAACTTGCGCTTCATGTTTTACCCGAATCGAACGATAAAAATTACCTGATACAGCAGGCTGCTTTTTGTGGCTTGTTTCTAAATATTGGCGCCCTGGTGCTGGAGCAGGTTTATTCCAAGAGCTACCTTGAAATACTGGCTAAATCTGAAAATACAACCGAGCTACTTAATGCTGAAAGAAATGAATACGGTATTGACCATGCGGAACTGGGCGCCCAATTACTGAAAAGCTGGGGAGTTGAAAGGCTTTGTTGCGATGCTTTGCAATATCACCACCTGGATATCAGTCAGATTCTGGATGCCACACCAATGGTAAAGATTGCCTGGCTAGCCAATCAATTGGCCGATGAAGCGGCTCATCTGGAAGCGCCGCTATGGGCAGATGCACTGTTTGATCTCAAGGAAGTCAGCCTGATGGAAACCTGGGAAAGCGCTCAGGCAGCGCTGAATCATGCATCGCAAACATTGAAAGTTTCGTACTCGACTACACGTTATTTACCTTTGCCAACAAGCGATGACGTGGATGTATTAAATCAAGAGAAAACGGCTTTAAAACAATTACGCAAAAACGCAGAGGCCGACAATCTGTTTGCACTGGCAAAAGAGGGTTTAAGCAATGCCGGCAGCCAGGATGAGCTCGGTCAGGCTATGAGCTCTGCAGCAAGGTTGTTATTTGGCCATGGCGAAAGCCTGTTATTTATTCTGAGGATGCGGACTCTTTAAGTTGCCTGACGGGGACGCCTTCCAGGAATGAATTAAACCAGATAGTCATTCGCTGCGAACCAGATCGCAGCGTTATTGCAGATTGCTTTCTTGGCAATAGCGCTATTTTGCAAAGCCCATCGGAACAGCAGACAGTAATCGATAAACAGATCCTGTCATTGCTAGGCACTGATAACTTTTGTTGTGAGTCTCTTGTAAATCCCCATACCGATGGTCCTTGTGGCGTGCTGGTTTTGGGCATTCCTCTACAACAAATAGACAACTATAAAAAACAAATATCCTTGCGTTACGAGTTTTGTCTGGAGCTTGGGAAAAAACTGGCAGGAAAGCAGGAATTTATGACAGTAGAAGGTGATGTGATTGCCGGATATGAACGTCGCATTCGGGAAACAATTCACGAAGCAAATAATCCTTTAGGAATTATTAAGAATTACCTGCAGCTGTTAAGCATAAAGCAGGGTGAGGATACTAAAATTCAATCTGAAATCAGTTTCATGAAAAGTGAAATAGATCGTGTAAGTGGAATCCTGGAAAAACTTAAGGAAAAACCTGAGGAAATAGAACAGTCAGTTGCTGTAGATATTAATTCTGTAGTGACAAGCCTGGTAAATATGTTTTCAGGTTCCTTTGCTGCCAGCGAAAGTATCAACATTGAAACGAGTCTGGACTCTGATTTACCTGAATTAGCATGCAGTGAAAATACAATTCGACAAATAATTACCAATCTTGTGAAAAATTCAGCTGAAGCATTCGAAGATGGTGGTACACTCTTGGTTAAAACCGCTGGTAATTTTTATATGAACGGAAACCGTTACATTCAGTTGATTGTAAAGGATAACGGCCCAGGGATTGCGGCAAGCATACTAGACAAACTATTCGCCTCTGGCAATAACGTCAAATCAGGTGCCGGTATAAGCTCCTCGAAAATAAACTCCTCCAATATTAGTACCTCTAATATTAGTACCAAGGGCGGAAGTCACATGGGCTCCGGCCTTTCCATCGTACAAAATCTCGTAGCAGAACTGGGCGGTCAAATTTCTTGCCAGACCAGGTCAGTTAGTTCAAGAGCCGAATCAGGTAATAAGAGTCACAAAAATTCAGGCACCGAAATAACGGTGCTCTTGCCTGTCTCTGTCAGTAAACAAAATACTTCTCTCAACACCTTGACTAAAAATAATAATTCCGCGGACTTGAGTTAATGACAAACAATTCCAAAATATTATTGGTGGATGACGAGCCTGGCATGCTGGCGAGCAGCAAAGCCTTGCTGGAAACGGCCGACTATGAGGTAGTGATCGCACAAGGCGGAAAAGCGGCAATTGAAAAGCTCGAACAGGATGAATTTGACCTGGTGCTTCTGGATATGAATATGCCGGAAGTGAATGGGCATATGGTCATGGAGTTTATCAATGACAAGTTAATCAAAGTGGCAGTAGTCGTATTAAGCGGTGATTTTGATTTTAACAGTGTGGCTCGGGCCTTCCAATTAGGCGCCTTTGACTATATCAAGAAACCTTTTGAGTTTGATGAACTGCAGCACACCTTGAAAAATGCCTTAAGAAAGCAGGAGGTGGAAAAAAGTCTGTATACATTACGCAAGCAGCTGGAACGTTCTGAAAGACTGCATCGATTTATGGTTGAAAGTTCTCCGGATATCATTTTTATAGTTGATAAAGACGGCAATTTTGCTTTTGTTAATGATCGCGCTGGGGATGTACTTAATTATAATAAAGATGAATTAATTGGCGCACATTTTGCCACCATTGTGGATCCTGATTCCGTTGAGCGGGCCAGCCATTGTTTTCATGAACGACGTACCGGGCCAAGGGCAACCAAAGATGCAGAGGTCTGGTTGATGTGCAAGCCGGGCAATCGTCCTGGCTGGACAAGAGACAGAATTGCTATTGAACTTAATTCTCTGGGTATCTAT
>Ga0257114_1001842_pt1 | contig 14574 bp, 20 predicted proteins | sample SI112_10mmetaG_FD_190149 | JGI IMG/M metagenome (GOLD analysis project Ga0257114, IMG submission 190149) | Marine microbial communities from Saanich Inlet, British Columbia, Canada - SI112_10m | ecosystem: Environmental > Aquatic > Marine > Inlet | place: Canada: British Columbia | collected...
CCTTTTTAGTTATATCAAGTAGTTTTATGTGTTTCATTTTCTTCCTTTGTTTCAGCCGTATTATCTTCAGGCTTTTTATATAAATGTTTATTATTTGTTTCGAAGTCTTCCATTAACTTACGTACTTTGTGTAGTACATCTAATGTCTCGAATACTTCGGCTTTATCTTTTACATCTTTCATTCTATCGTATGTTTTACGAATAGAAGTGTCGATAGCCTTTTTAATATGCAGTGACGTTATACGCAGTACATAAAATTTGTTGAAAGGCTTATCGAATTTATTATCACTCATATTTTATCCTTTATTATTATTTAAATAATCTATTGCGTTATTTAAAGTATTTATATTATCTTTTACTTTGCCTAAAAGTGTATTACATTCCATACACAATAGACCTCTTACTTTATTAGTAGTATGACAGTGATCAACAGATAGTTTTCTATTAAGTTTACTTTCATGTATATTACATATCTTACAACAATTATCTTGTTGCTTTAACATAAGATCATATTGATCTAGTGTTAAATTATATCTACTCTTAAGTTCCCATGCTTTTTTCATTTTGAATATTCTATTTTTGTTTTTAATATTATATTCTTTACAGTATTGTTTTAAATACTCTTTTCTATTGTTCATAAATTAATCCTTATGTATAGATAGTGATGAGCCAATTAAGGCTCACCACAAATTTATTTATTATGCGTCAGCAAACGGGCCTTTGTAGTCACCTGCAGTACTCATAGTTATAGTAGCCTGGTTAGAGTCTGTTAAACTAGGAGTTACTTCAAATGAAGCAAAAGAACCTTTTACGTAAAATGCACCGTTATCACCAGTCTCAGCGTTCTTAACATCAATCTGAAAAATGTATTGATTGCCATCTTGAACTAGAGCCTGAATAGCACCATGTACACTTGGTACATAGTTGACTGTGAATTCCATAGTAGGGGCATCAGCTTGTCCTTGAATTTGACTAGAAACTGATTGTCCGTACTGAGGAACGTTAACGATATTAGCGGGTTTACCAAAACTTGGGAATTCCCTGATTGAAGTTACTTCTGTAGAACCATTAAAGTCTCCACTTCCAGATATGAAAGTCTGGTGAGTAGAGTCATCTGTAGGTAATGTGTAAGTTGAATCAGCTTTGAATTTCAAAGTTGTAAAAATACCTGCACCTATATTACTTATTAGAGCCATTTGTATTGTTTCCTTATATTGTTGTGGTTAAATTGAAATGAAATTGACAGTATAATTCACGTTAAATAAACTTGAATCCTTAGCGTCAACCCCAATTGTAGTTATAAAGCTATTAGTTGTTTGCAGATACCCAGAAATTTCTTTCCGATCTAGTAAGTTTTTTAATATATCAGCGATCTCGTAAGCACGTTTCATTCCTGCACCCGAGGGTACAAAAATTTGACAAACCACTTGACCGTTAGCAGATACATCAGTGTTAAAAACTAACTCTGAAGAAAAAGGCAATACACTAACCCGAACCCACTCATCAGCGTTTAATTCGCCTTGGTAGTTTGCGGGAAATGCTTTTATATTATGCGATGTCCATTCTGTAGTTGTGAAAAGATTCTCAACAGACGTTAATAGTTGTGATATTGTTGCCATGTTAACTTTCCCTTCCTACTTCTATATTTATAATAAAACCATTATCCTCATATTTATTAATTGAATAAGTGTTACCGCCAAATATGACAGAATCATAATTGTCAATAACCTTAGAATCAATATCAGAAGACTTTAATATTATATCAGAATTTATTCTCGGCTTATCATCATTAGTTCTATAACTTTTAGTTATAATACCTTTGATGGTAATAGGAGATATAGTTGTTGAATTAACAGTTTGATTACCAAAGTCATAACCAGTAACGGTTATATTAGTAAACTGTATATCAGTAGCTAGATCCCCAACCAAAGAAAATGCATTAGTGACGTTACTATTTATAAGTGTTTTAAAACTCATTAAGCACCTCCACTAACTCGAACACCACGTGATTGAGTTAACGATACTTCATTTAAATATTTATTACACAAATTAATAATACTATCAGGTAATTCTTTAAAGTTTTTAACTCCACTGTTTATGTCGAATATTAATCTTACCGCACCAACAGTTAAATCTTTAACTTTGTTTTCACCTGAAGCATTACTCTCTTGTGTCTTCATATTGTTTAATAAATGAAGTGCTAACTCAAAAGTAGCCTTTTTGATATCTCCTGGAATAGTACCTTCAGAAATAGTAGATCTATCATCTTCTAAATCTGTAAAGTAGCCTGATTTATTATCATAGTATGTAATATCTCTAGGCCACGATAAAGGATATGAGGCAGTAGGTGTAGCCGTGCCGCCCCAATCCATGTCATCGAGAATTCCAGTGGCTGTTACTAAAGCTTGTTCTACTAACGCATCATTAGCAAACCAGTTTTCTGAGTTCAATCTATTTTCAAAATATTCATCAGATTCTGATACACTAACAAATGAATTAGTTCCTTTTTGTAAAGCCATTATATTTCTCCGTATCTAATAGTTATAATAATTAACCGTGGAATATAGGGAATATACCCATTTGGTTAACGTTAGTAGCATGAACAGTCCATGAAGCACCATCAGCTAGGTCAATGTTTGCAGGGTATGCAGTTGCAGATCCCGCCCACGAGAAACCTTTAGGATGCATGATATTACCCCATCTTGATAGGATAGTAACAGCACCACCACCATTACCTGCTAGTTCGTTTCTATCAACCGCAGTTGGGTTAACTTGTCCGATTTCGCTGTAATGAAATGCAGCAGGTTTAGCAAGGTAAGAAACCTTTAAGCCTGAAGGCATGTTAGCAGTTAGTACTTGGTTGTTAATAACTAATCTAATTTTACCACCCATAACAGTATTAAAACTAAAGTTACCATCAACTACAGGTGCAACATCAAGAACGTTTTGTTTTCTCATAATGTTGTATGTAGCAGTGTCAACTACTAGGTAGTAAAAAGGCTCTTCGTATTCACCTTTGATTGCAGTCATTGCATCAAATAGTTTATCGAAGAAAGCAGATCTTTTATTAGCATTTGTTTCAGTTGCAAATAACGCTGCAGGGTTTGATCCTGAATCTGAACCAGTGTAGTAACCAAAAGATCCTACAACAGCCTCTGAATCAGAAGCACCAATAGCAGTAGCACCCCAAATTTTATCAGAAACACCATTTAAGATAGATCTTAATTGTAGGTCTTCTCTTCTTGCTCTTACAGCAGCGAATTGAGAACCTAAGTAAGATAAACCATCTACTTTAGATACTAGTTTTTGAATTGAAGCTTCTTGAGCACCAACGTGATCAATGTTTTTTACATAAACCGCAGACTTGTTTGAAGCAGACATTAAGTTAATGTTAGCATCAGTAATAGTCTCTGATTGTTTGTAAGAAGTTGATGGATCAGCAAAATCTAACCATCTTAGTGTACCTGTGTAATTTTCACCTGAATCAGTAATTCTAGCGTCAGAACCAACTAAAGCAGTTGAAGTTAATAACGCAGCATCAGTTCTTTCAGCTTGAGCGTAAGCAGAAATTGCTTTAGCAATGTTATTAAAATTTGAACTTGTTACAGTCATTTGTTTTTTCCTTTTATTATTATTGAGGCATTATTGCCTCGGTTATTATTATAAAAGATTAGGCTTAGTCAGCCCAGTCTCCGTCAACTTTAACGTTACCCTTTTCAATATTAGCAAGTAGTTCGTCAGTTGACATCTCTTTTATAGATTTGACAGGATTGTTTCCTGAAGCGGGTTTAGCAGGGTTAATACCCGTACCCGCATTTGCTTTAACTGAGAATAAAAACGCATTATTATCGTCTTTAGCATATGATGACACAGCATCATTAATACTTAGGCCATTTTCATGTACCCAATTTCCAGTAGCATCTTTCTTTAAACTTCCTACGATATCTTGATAGGCCATATTAGCGGCTTTATCAGATTTGAAGTTTAAAGAGTTAAGTTGAGAACGCACAGCGTTATCTCTGCTTAATTCTGTGTTCTTTTGTTCATAAGTTTCAAGTTTAGCACTCATCTCAGCTATTTTCATTTGCATAACTTCTGAATGCTTGCCTTGTTTTTCTAAGGCTTCTATTTCAGCTTTTTGCTTTTCACTTTTAGCTTCAGCAACAGCAGCAAGAGCATTATCTCTTTCACTGTATGCATTATCTAAATTAGATTTAATGTTTTTAATAGCTTTAGCAACTTCAGCATCAACCAGGCTTTTAATATCTGTATTATCTACTTTAGTTTCTTCTACTTTAGTGTCTTCTTGTACTTTTATTTCTTCACTCATTATCTTCTCCTTGGGACACGGCCCTTGTTATATTTATTAATGAATCTATACTTATAAACAAATATAAATTCTTTTTATTTAATGACAGTATCATAAAGATCATCAAAAAATTTTAATTCATCTTTTGGTACATCTTTACGTAACTTGTCCATTTCAACCCTTATTTTTCTAGGGTCAATTTTTTTATTTAACAATTCATAAGCTTTATCAAATTGTTTAGATAACTCTTTTGCCATAATATAATCCTTTATTTTAATCTACATATTTATCACCAAACATACTAAGTTTTACTTTATTAGTAGACTCAATAGCTTCATCTAACATATCATCCATCAACTTAGCTAATTTTGGGTATAGTCTTTTAAGTTCATTCCTATTAGTTGCATATGCAGCAAACAGTTCAGCATAATATTCTTCTGGTTTAGAAGTTCCATAAACAGTTAATTTATCAAACATTTCTTTTCTAAAACCATTTTTCACAGCATGATAATGAATTTGATGACCTAATTCATGTAGTGTAGTCACAAATTTAGTTTCAATATCTGTTTTTTGCATAGAACTTATTGACCAATTAAGATTAAATGAAGATCCATCTTTATACCTTCTTATTCTAGGCCCTGAATTATCAAAAGCATCTTGTAATGCATTTTTAGTACCTTTTTGAATATTAATAGTATTTACATTTTTAAAGTTAGCCTTCTTATCATCTATAACAACACCTATAAAGTTATCCTCAACTCTACCATCAGGTAACCTTACTTTTAGCTGTGTAAAACCGTTCATATTTCTAGGTATCTTAGTGAAATCATCCATATGATAATGAGAACCAGGTCTTTCCTTTTTATTATCTGGTCTTAACTGTGGATGTACTCTATATAAGTCATCACCGTTATTGTTTTTCTTATACATATCTGACATCTTATCATAGTGTTTCTCTCTAACAACTCTTCTACCAAAAGATCTCGGTATATACATTATGCTTAGTTTTTTAGATTCTATAAATTTAGCTATCTTAGCATTAACTTCTTTTTGACCATCTAATGCGTCTAGTTTGTTATTAAATTCATTAATATTTAAATTACTATCATAAGCAAAAGTATTATCAGAATTAATTACCTTAACAGATTTTGATGAAACTTTATTAACTGTTTCCTTAACAACTCTTTTAATCGGTTTAACCTTAGCACCATTAAGTAATTCTTCTAATCTACCTACTGATACTAATTGACCATCTTTTGTACTAAATTGTGTAAACTTTAACTTACCAGTATTAAATATTTCAACTCTACGTTTATTACCTAATACAGTTAATTTAAAGTTATCATCTTGCTCTGATAAGAACTTAGCGTAGTTAGTTTCACTTGCTACTTGACCATTAAAAGATGCTCTCTTACTTTTAGAGATTCTTTGTAATTTTCTTTTACTAATTCTAGAACTTTTTGTGTTTCTTATATCCTCATAAGATTTAACAATAGGAACAGTTGTAGATCTACAGTTAAAATGTTGTGGAGGTCTTACACCTCTACTATCATCTAATCTGAAAACCTTACCGTCTAATCTTCCACAGATCATAGAAGTTCTTGAGTCTAAAGTTGCTACATATTGATATCCATCAATTACATCTTCATTCAACTTGTAAGTTGCATTAGATACGTTACTTGATGTTTCAGTTATAGCAGTTCTAGATAAAGTTTTTAATTGAGCACTAGGTAAATCAATTGAATCACCTACATTCTTAGCAATTTTATTAACAGCTAAGTTATCTATCATACCTTTTCTCACAACATCCTTAATTCTTCTCTGTTGTGTTAAACTGATAGATGCAATTTGCTCTGAGTATGTTCCTGCTGAATTAATAATTAAATCATTAACTTTCAACCCAGTATACACTTTACTTCTATAAACTTTACCTAAGCTTTGTTTTAAAGTATTGTTATGGAACTTAGAACTAGTATTAGCCAAAGCTTTTAATTCTGAAATTCCATTTCTGTATATCTTACGATAAGTTTTTCTAGTCTCTAAAGTTAAAGCACGGTTTAAAGCGTTTACACTTTTGTTACCATTCTTTAAAGCAGAGTTAACTAATCGTTTTTTATGGGATGACATGACTTTTGTTAAATCGGTATCTAGTTTCTTTTCGTAAAGACTTAAAAGGGCACGTTCTTTCAGCCCTCTAGATAATATATCATCGTTTATACTCATTTATTCCTTTTACTTTTTATCTTTGAGTTGATCTAACTCATCGTTAATTCTTTTAGAATATTCAGCAATTAAGATATCGTTTTTAGCAACATCTAAACTAGCTAGTATCTTTTTATTATTACAATCACCTAGTATTGCTAAATTTTGTTTAACAGTAGGTGACAGTTCACTTTCTTTATATTCTTTATCGTTTATTGTAATTACTTTATCTTCAATCATTTTTATTTCCTTTTATATTTTATTTTCTTCTTAGACTTTTTCTTTTTCGTCTTATATTCATCTTCGTCTTTTTTATACTTCTTCTTTTGCAACAACATAACATGTTATCTCCTCTTTTAAATTACCACTTCCTGCAAGACCAATATCTAGCTTTTGTCTTAGGCCCTGGTGTAGCACACTTATGTCTTGCTCTAAAACTAGCACGGGCTTTAGGATTAGATTTTCTAATCTTAACACCCTTTTGACCAAAGTTAACTTTTACTACATTACCGTTTGCATTCTTTACAAATACCTTAAACTTTTTAACATCACCTTGCATTGGTTTATTAAGCTTTACAGTTCGACCTTGATACTTTGCCATTAAGCCTCCTCGATTTTATTCTTTTTACATTCAAACCTAATAGATATACCTAAATTATTAGTGGTATCTCTACCTATCTTTTCCATTTGAATAATAGATTTTTTATAACCATCTGTTAAACAATCATATAGATCTTTATATCTTGCCTCAGACTCCAAAGCAGGTGAGCACATAGTTGATGTACTCGCACAGACATATAATATTAACATAAATTCCATACTATCCCCACAAACTTCCAGTTATAGTACCTTTATTATATTCAGTTGCTCTACTTTCAAAAAAGTTAGCATGTTCAACACCATTAATAACCCAATCAAGCCAACTTAAAGGATTCTCTTTAACTTTGTAATTTGGTTTTAATGATAATTGTAACAATCTTCTATCAGCAATATATCTTATATACTGTTTAACATCTTCAGCTTTTAAACCTCTAATACCACCTTTAGCAAATGCAAGATCTATAAATTTATCTTCTAGATCTACCATCTCTCTAGCAGTTTGGTATATTTCAGCTTTAAACTTCTCAGTCCATACTTCAGGATTTTCTTTTATCAATGTATGAAATAATTTAATCATTCCTTCAACATGATGAGTTTCATCTCTTATAGACCAAGTTACAATTTGGCACATCCCCTTCATACGCCCGAACCGTTGAAAGTTCAGTAGCATAACGAATGATGCAAACAATTGTAAACCCTCACCAAAAGCACTAAAACAAGCAATATCTCTTATAAGACCTTCTGTTCCAGTACCTTTAGATTTAAATAAGTAAGCATGTTTATCAGACATCTCTTTATACTCTTGAAATGCCTTATAATCAGTTAATTGTGTTTCACCAATAGTATCATTAAGTAATGAATAACTATGAGCATGATTAGCTTCTGAATTAGCAAATGAACTTAACATCATTCTAATTTCAGGTGGTTTAAACTTAGGAATATATCTATCTAAGTAAGCTTGAGCAATATCAACATCACCTTGAGTAAAGAATTTAAGAATATTACTGATAAGACTTTTTTCTTCTTCAGTTAATCTCTCATTCCAATCTCTAATGTCTTCATGCAATGGTACTTCACTTGGTAACCAATGCATCTTTTGCATTGTGTCATAAGCTTCAAACGCCCATTCATAATCGAATGGTTTATAATGTGTTCGTGACTTAAATAGACTCATATTCTTTATTTCCTTTTTGGTTTTCCAGTAACAACAATTTTACCATCTTCTTCTTTAACTTTCATTCCTGCTTGTTCTGTCTGTTTTTTAAGTTGACGATATTTTTCTGTTATAGTTAATTTTTTTTTAATCATAATTATTCCTTAACCCTCACAAGCTAAACAATCAGCTTCAGGTATTATTGTTCTTTCAACTTTTAACGATACAAGTTCGGCTCTTTTAATAGCTTCACTTCTACAATAGTATAATGTCTTTAATTTTCTCTTCCAGGCTAACATATGAATATCGTGTAATTCTTTTATGTTAACATCAGCAGGTACAAAAACATTTAATGATTGACCTTGGCAAATAAACTCTTGTCTATCCGCAGCATGTTCAATTATCCATTGTTGGTTTATTTCAATCGAAGTTTTGTATATATCTTTTTCGTAATCTGACAAATCTTTGATATGCAATACAGAACCCCTGTTTGCAAGTATTGAAGTCCACGTTTTATCATTATTTATTCCTTTTGTTTCTAATAGTTTTTCTAAATGTTTGTTTTTAACTAAAAATGATCCACTCATAGTCTTTTGAACATAAGCATTTGCTCTATAAGGCTCAATAGAAGGTGATGTAGTACCACAGATAATAGAACTTGAGGCATTGGGTGCAATTGCTAATAAATGAGCATTACGCATTCCAGTACCTTCCATATCAGGGGCTTCACCACGTTTTACAGCTAACCTTTTAGATTCAGCCACAGCCTCAGTTTTAATATGTTTAAATATATTTAAATTCTTAGCTTTAGCTAATGCTGATTCAAATGGTATTCCACATTTTTGTAAATAAGCATGAAAACCCATAGCACCAAGACCAATAGATCTTTCTTGTGTTGCAGAAAACTTCGCTCTGAATACATGTTCAGGTGCAGTTTCAATAAATGAAGTTAATACGTTATCTAAAAATCTTACAAGATCACCTATAAACAATTTATCATTTTTCCACTCATCATAAGTTTCTAAATTAACAGAAGACAAACAACATACGGCAGTTCGGTCTTCGGCTGTAGGTAAAGTTATCTCAGTACATAAATTACTATGATTAACTTTTAGGCCTAGGGCTTTTTGTGTTTCAGGCAATGCATCATTGATATGATCAATAAAACATACATACGGCTCACCAGTAGCTACTCGATTTTCTAATATCTTTTGCCACAAATCTCTTGCAGATACAGTTCTTATAGTTTCTTTTGTATGTGGATCAATTAAGTTCCATGTATCGTCATAAGTAGGCTCAGCAATACATCTTTCAATTAATTCCATAAACTTATTCGATATATTAACACCATGATGTAGATTTAAACATTTTCTATGTATATCTCCACCACTTGGTTTTCTTATATCTAAAAATTCTAATATCTCAGGGTGTGATACATCCATATAGGCTGCATAACTACCACGTCTTGTCTTACCTTGGCTAAAGGCCATAATTTCACTGTCAACAACATGTAAAAAAGGTATTGAACCAGAAGATTGAGATCCACCACTTGTGTTTGTACCATCAGATCTTATATCACCCCAATAACCACCTATACCACCGCCTATAGACGTTAGCCAGGCGTTCTCAGTGTAATGTCCTGTAATACCTTCTCTTGAGTCACCAACATAATTTAAAAAGCAACTAATAGGCATGCCTCTCTTAGTTCCACCATTACTTAAAATAGGAGTACTAAACATGAACCATTGTTTACTTGCGTAATCGTAAATTCTTTGAGCCATCTCATCATTGTCAGAGTAAGCTTTCGCTGCTCTCATAAATGCTTCTTGTGGACTATCCTCTTCGGGTAATAAATATCTATCTTTAAGTGTTGTTTTACCAAAATCGGTTAACAATTCATCTCTGTCCTTGTTTATCATTTCTATAATCCTTTATTGTGTTTTTAAAATTTTGTTATTGTCCTTAATAATCTTATCTCTTGCTAAAGCTGTTATGGAGCACAGGTATATTACCAGTGCCCCAAAAATTATATAACTACTTAACTTGTTCATCATTATCCTCGTCTTCATCTTGTTTACTTGAGGACTCTAATGATTTAAGTTCAGATTCATATTGTTCTCTTGGCGATATAATACGATCATCTTGTGATATCTCATCTTTACCACCAATATCATCATAATCAGTAGGTAAAGCATCATTGTTCTTAGCTAATTCAATGAAAGCAGATCTAGGAATTAAACCCCCAGAATACCATTCAGTAATTAGTCTCATCCAATCAGCCCCACGAGGTGCAGGATTGAAATCACTAGATAAATTAAATCTAATATCAGCCTCTTTGATATCAATATCATATCTCCAGTTAACTAAATGTTTAATGATCTTTTTCATAGCCTCAGATACTTTAGCATTCAATGTAGCCAAGGCTGCATTTTGAGATGCGTTACGTAACGATAGGGCTACACCAGATTGATCGGAGTTGTTAGGCTCTAGGCTTAACATCTTAACACCAATTCTAGTTAATTCGTCATATCCATTCTTAATAGCTGCTTCCATATCTTTTAAAGCGTCTGTAGGAGTTTGTAATGTCTCAACTGTGTCATCCTTATTAACAAACATCCAAGTACCAAGACCTTGTTTAACAAGATCGTTCTTTTCAGCTTCTGTTAATGAATCAGACTTAACTACTGGTGTATAGGTAGCAGATAAATATAATAAGTGGTTTCGTCTACTTATTTTATTGTATAAAGCTATTTCTCTATTCACAATAGGAGTCATCATAGGGTCTACTGTATCAACAGATCCATTTAATGGGTAAAAGGGAATGAAATTCATTCTCTCACCATTCTTAAATAAGTTATCATTAAGACCTGTACTAATCCACTCGTCAGTTAATTGATCAAACTGATAATCAATAGCACCATCAATAAAACTTGGTGTATCTGACGTGTTTCTAACAAAGTTCTCAATAATATATAATCCATTCTCATCTAATTTGTGTACTTGTACACTATCAACGTATTTAGGGTGATAAGGTGAGTTAGGATCATAATCTAAAGTAAAATATCTTGTTATAAGTTGATCTAACTTAACTTGACCTTTAATGTCAGTTGATGTTGACCAGTTAATAATATTCTCAGCTGTGTGTAGCACTGGGTAAGGCTTAACCTCTCGTCTTTCCTCAGGGCTTAGGCTGTCTAAATCAACAGTAGGATAATCTATTTGGATCCAGGCTCTTGATGTTTGTAATTCTTCCCATAAAGCAGTACCTAAAAATGATAATAAGTTAGACTTATCACCACCGATATCGTCTAATATCCATTGTTTAGCACCCTCAGGGGCATTGTTAATTTCTAATAGGGGTTGTTTTCTTAATAAACCACCTATAATCATTTTTGAAAATTCTGATGTAACGCCTGGGACTTCGGCCTCGGCTTTGTAGAAATCGTATTGAGATTGGGTCATTGTAGGGTTAAAAGGCAGTAATAAGTTATCTGAACTTGGTACTGTATCGAAATCTTTTGTATAAGATGGCCCTTGGATGACGGCTCTGTTTCTTTTCCATTCGTTTACTTGGCTTAGATACTCATCATTAGGGTATCCAGGCCCTTTTTTCTGTTCGGTAGTTTTAACTACGCTTGAATTTGTGTATTTAATTGACATTTGTGTGTTTCCTAAACATTAGTAGAGCAGATCACGGACTTACTCAGGTTGAATAAAGTTTTGATTGGCGTAATACCAGATCAAGTTAATTTTTGTTTACAACTATGTGTGTTTGGCCAAGCCTGAAAATTTTAAAAAGGGGTTGTACCCCCAAAGCCTCAAGCCTTAACAACTATTAGTATACATACCGCAGATAAAGACCCACCCCCACCCCCCTAGGCCCATGGCCCACAGCGTAATGCTGTAAGACTCCAGTCAAAGCCCTTAATGTTGGGGGCTTTTGGCTTTAGGCTTGGGTGTAGTTTGTAATGATTCTAAAAAACTTTTTGGCTGTCAGTTGGGTATTTGGATACACAAACCTACGGCTGTAAACACAAATAAGTGGCTATTTATATAACACTATAGGGCTATTAAACAACGTTTGATTATTTGATTAGCATGTTAATAATAACTACTTACTTGTTAGCCCAATTTTGCAACAGGGCTCTTAGAAACTCCACGATCTATCACGGATAACAGCGGGTTTCTTTTTACCGATAGGGTATAAGTACTCACAAATGTATCGGATACCATCTGAGAAGTGTTCAGTGTTCTTAGTCTTGTCTATAGTAGCATTATCCATTCCAGTAGTTTGACCTACCTTCCAGGCTGTCTGTTCCATAGACGCTATAGTTCTAGTACAGTCCTTATTAAAGAACAGTCTACTAACACCATTAGCATCCTTTAATAGGCTGTTAACACAGTTAACGCTGTCTATTATAGGTGGTTGTTTTGCTCTAGCACATACTCTGAAACCTGCATCTCTTAATATAGAGAAGTCAGTAACCCCAGTAGCTGCACTTGTCTTTCTAGCATTTCCCGAAGCGTCAGGATATACTGTAATATCTCGGTTTTTATATTTAGATTTAATCTTACGAATTAATTGATGAGTATCAGCAGATCCGTATAATTCCTCTAAACAATGTAGTTGATCGCCTCTATGAGCGAATACACTACTGGCCATGATTTTAATATTGAAGTCAATGGCTATATGAACAGGCTCTTGCTCACCTAGTGGTAAGAGATTATCAGAAACATTCCATTCTCTTGAGAACTGATAGAAGACACTATCTCCTGTGTTATTAAACGTTGCACAGTACTCTTGTTCATATGTCTTAATATCTAATGTAGCCTTAGCTAATTCTAATTCTTCTTTCATATCTGGTCTTACAGACTCCGCAGTAAATTGCCAAGATTTCCATATACCCGCCCTATCTTCTTGTCCTTTATTAAATAACTCATAAAAATCACCCTGGACACCTTTTGGTGTTGAGATGATAAGTATCTTAGCTTTTCGTTTAGGATCGGCTGCCATCGGCAATACTACCTCAGTAAAAGCGTGCTGTTTAATGAAGCTAAATTCGTCCAGTACAATTAGACTTGGAGAAGGCGAGATCCCCCGCAAAGAGTCTGGTCTATCGAATCCTTTTAAAGAAATTTTAGATCCGTTAATAAAGCGTAATTCTAGATCCATTTCTCTTGGTAAACCTTCTAAATGAGATCTATGAACAATTGTTTTCAGCGTAGTCCACATTGACTCACGAATCATACCAATAGTGGGCCCGATTAAAATGGCACGTTGATTTCTGTGTTGTAAACAATGAGCATATGCCATAACAGAAGCTAAAAAGCTTTTACCCGTTCTTCTACCCGCAGCAACAATCTTAAATCGTGCTGAGTGATCAAATACTTCCTGTTGAAAAGGAAATAAACTTAATTCGTAATTCTCATTCATGTTTACCTTTATTATAATAATTTATTTTAAATATTTCATGTAATAATCGGCAAACAAATTATTATGTTCCCAATGTTTAGTGTTTCAATTAATAGCCTTTATTCTATCAGATAATCTATTGGCTCTTTCACCAACTTGCTTAGCCCATCTAGAATCTAACATCTCAACAGAAGCGGTTTTCCAATCTTCATCATGAATTGCTTTTATAAATTTTTTAAATTGACTTAAACGAGGTGCACCCATATTAAAGCACATATTAACAATTACTTGTTGAACTTCCTCAGGCATTTGTTGTAAATTACCAAATACTTTTTCAGATTCAGATATATAAGTCTCAACATCTTTATCAAATACACTATTAACTCTATCAACGGCAATAGGCGTTCCACAAGGTGAGCCATATTCTTCGTCTTCAGGAGTTACTAAATGTCCAATACCAAATGTCTTATAACCAAGATGGTCATCATAAACTTCGTATTTAACACCCTCATCTATTTTTAGTTGTTCTCTTAATTTACTTGTATCCATTAAATTTCCTTATTTACAAATACACCCATAAAAATAACCACTTTTGTCATTCATAACATAAGTGTTTAAATCATTAATGTAAATTGTTAATTGATTTCTTATTAAATCACAAAGTTCAAAACAATCAACTTTAGTGACTAAGGTTATACTATCTAACACCTGTTGTGTAACAGGAATTAAATTATATAACCCATCATTTAATATTATTAAATTTATCATCATCAAATATTATTTTAAATTTTGGCAAGCCTTTTAAATAGCTTGCTCTTATTCTGATATTTAACATATCATTTAAATATACAGGTCGATCTCTCTTTGGAAGACTAATTCCTTGAAATATTGTTGCAA
>Ga0257114_1001843_pt1 | contig 14566 bp, 9 predicted proteins | sample SI112_10mmetaG_FD_190149 | JGI IMG/M metagenome (GOLD analysis project Ga0257114, IMG submission 190149) | Marine microbial communities from Saanich Inlet, British Columbia, Canada - SI112_10m | ecosystem: Environmental > Aquatic > Marine > Inlet | place: Canada: British Columbia | collected...
CGATCTCCGATGCGCGCGATGACGTTCGATCCGCGGTCATCGAACCACGTTGCGTTTCGCGAACCTGCACGTGTTTCGTCTTTTACATCGTGAACCCGACATGGGGTTGGGTGATGGTCGATGGCGATCGACACCGACCGACCGCGCTCGGGTCCACGGAGGTGAGGATGCGGGGACGCACCCGCGGCATTCCGCGCGCGCCGGGTCGCGATCGTCCGGCGCGTCGCGAGCCCGAGGCGCGGGCGCGCGGGCGCACGGATCCCGCGCGGGCGCGCGGCGACGCGCGACGGACGATCGACGCGTCGAGGGCGACGCGCGCGGTTGATTTCGTGGACGGTGTAAAACGCAATCGGAACGCACTCGCGCGTGTTTGACGCGGTGTAGCGCTCGAGGCCGCGCGGCGTCCGGGCACGGGGGCGTTGGAGGCGGTCGACGATAAGGAGATGTCGCTCGATGCGTCGTCGTTTTACGCGAAGAAGGGTGGTGCGGTGGATTCTTCGGACGACGAAACCGAAGGGCCGGGCGCGTCTGGACGCGGTGCGCCGGGGAAGATTATGATTGAAATCAAGCCGTTATCCGCGATGACGAACGCGAAAACGAACGAGAAGCCGTTAGATGCGTTTTCTTTCGCACCGCCGCCGCGGGCGAGGATGTCGGCGCGCGTGGACGCCGTCGAGGGTGTGAACGCTGACTCAAACGCGACGTCGACGACGGATCGACCGGAAAATGAAGCGCCGGGGACGTCTGCGGCGGTTGATGTAGCGAAAGATGGATCAGACGAGGCGCAAACGACGAAACGTGGAGGTCTGTCGCAGGTAACGCGTGATTTAGAGGCTTTGACGACGATGACGGCGTCGAAATCGGTCGCGGCGCATACCCGCTCGACGCCGAGGCCGAAGCCACTTGCGGTCGATCCTTACGATATGCTCGACGCCATCGTCGGCACACCGACGGCCGATTCGTCGGGAATAGATAGCGTAACGGTTGACAGACATCATACATCGTCTCCACCGAGTCGATCCAGTCTACAAAATCGTGAATTAAACGCCCTGAATGGCAGAGGAGGTGGTCGCGAGCACGAAGGACGAACATCGAATCGATCGATAGGCGGAGGGTCGACGTCCGGAGCAGTGAGCCCGCGCGGGGGCGTCTCAAGAGGATCGTTCGGAGCGGAATCATCGGCATTCTATGAAGAACTAGCGCAAATTTCGCTACCCGATACCGATACCATCAACCCGCAACGCGAGTTCAATCGCGGAGTCGAGCTGTTCGACGCCAACAAGCTTAGCGAGGCGCTGTTCGCGTTTGTCGCGGGAGCCGTGAATGCGGTGCACAGTGGAGATCCTATCGCGCTTAGATGCGCGGCGTACGCGACAACGTGCAAAATATTGCGCGACTGCTCGACGTTTCTGGCAGGTAACGTCAGCGAGTGCGCTCGGTTGACGCGGCACCTCGTAGCACTGCCTAGAGTCGAGGATCGACACCGCCGGGCGTCGCTTCGGTTCGCCAGCGCGAAAAATTTCAAGGTAGGCAACGCCGGGGTGGCGGGGGAGATGATCAAAGAGCTAATGTCGATAACATCATCGTCAAATTGGGGAAATTTGGAAGCCATGCTGGCGCAGTGTGAGATGCGAGGTCAAAGGAACGACGACGTTCCGGAAACCGAAGATCCTAAGAAGATGTGCGCGGCGACTCTGGAATCTATCCCGAAAAGTGCGAACGGGATCGAATGCAAAGCGTGCGGGGCGCTTCATTCGACAAAAGCGGCGTTCGAGACCGGGCAATGCGTGATTTGCCGATCGACACTCGCCGGAACGAGGCAAAATACCCGTGCCGAGGCTTCGTGGTTCTAATACGCTGTTCTCGTCAAAACAATCGACTAAATAATATTCTGTAATGCTAGCTAGTGCTAAGTCGCTCATCGTTAACGCGCTATCTAAATCTATCTTTCTCATCGTCTCTTTCACATCGTCTTCACGACCTCGTACGCAACCAGGACGATCGCACCCGTAGGCGCCGCTCGAGCGGCTCTGGGGCCCCACCCCGCGAACAACGCGTCGACTCCCCCGGTGCGCGCGATGTGGGCGAGTTCACCCACGATCCCACGACGAGATACACCCGGAACGGTCTCAGTGGAAGAAGCAAAGTCTACTGGCGCGATATCGCGTATTTGCACGCGAGTCTTCACGACGTCCAGAGGCGTTGTGAGCGCCGCCACCGCGGCGCCCGCCGCGCACCCGCTCACGAAATTGATCCCCGCCAACTCTCGCGTCGTTCGTTCTCGACGATGTCCCGCGACGTCGCCTCCGAGCATCGACCGGAACTGCTCGACGGCGTACCAATACATCGCACTGTACGGCACGTCTCTCGCCAGCGTCGGCCCGACGCCCGTCCACGCGTTTCGAGCGCCCGCCAACATCCCGCCTCCTCTTCCCCCCGCGCTCTCTCTGAGCGCTCCCACGAACGCCCGTCCCCCGCTCTGTCCATACACCCCCTTACTCCCGCGACGCGTCGCTAACACGCGCGTGCGGGCCAACTCTAACGGCGCGCACGCCGACACCGCCAACGTTCGACTCGCCGCCCCCGCGAGCGCCGGCGCCGCGTTCTCTCCCACGCCCCCACTCTCGATCAACCATCGCAGGGCGTAGTCGTAGCACGGCAAATATATGCCCACCGCCGGCAGCGCGACGAACAGCGCCCCACCGGTGCCTCGCCAGAACCCTCGCGCGCCCTCGCGTCTCGCCAGCGTTCGCGCCGCGTCCAGCGTCTTCGTCGGCAGCGCGCACTCGGGCGCGCACATGTACGTCGCGCTGCCGGTCGTCGGGCACGTCGTCGGGCACGACTTTGCGCTGTACGGCGCGAGGTTCAGGCGGTTGATTCGCGCCAGCGCGGCGTGGTTGGCTTGGATTTGTGTCTTGATGACGTCGAGTGGATTGGTGACGACGGCGGCGACGCTCGCGGCGCAAGCGCTGGCGACGACGCGCGTTCGAAGCGTGACCTCATCGCGCATCGGATCGAGGGCGCCGACGGAGGCGTCGACGCCTCCGTCGGTGCGCATGGCGAGCGACTCGTTGTGAGGCGACGGGGCGAGGCGGCGGCGACGCGCGAAGAGACGAATTTGATGTTTATCGCACGCCTAGGAGTGATAACGGAGACAGAGGGGCGTTGGTGTGTTGTCGGCGAGGGACGACGGTGAGCTTGGGAGAGGCGTCGGGGTTCTCCTTGTCGGCGAACGGATTGGCGCGGCGTCGCGCGCGACGCGCGGGCGACGGTTGCGTCGACCGAGTCTGTTCCTTCTGTTCCGGCGGTGCGTCGACGATGATCGTCGTCGTCGTCGTCGCCGTCGTGGATGATGGCTGAACTTGGTCGGGGCTCAGTGCGAGCGCGCCTGGAACTGTCTTCGCGGGTTCGGGGGTGGCAAGGTCGCGGCGAATCGCCTCGACGACGGCGAGCTCGCTCGAGAGCGATGACGCCGGTCTCTGGGCTCGCAGCGCGTCCAACTCGCTTTGCATTTTCGCCATCGCCTCTCTCGCGCGTCGCGCGTCGATCTTCGCATCCGTGAGCTCACAGTCGAGTCGAGCTGAGCGCGCCTCGGCGTTGGCGAGCTCTTCCTCTCGCTTGGCCAAGGTGGCTTCGACGCCGTCGCGTTCGTCGATTGCGGCGCGCTGCTCGTCGATCGCGCGCTGAAGGTTGGCGTTCGACGACTCCAACTCCTGAGATTTCCAGCGAAGCGATTGCTCGCGGGTTGTCGCCGCATTCACGTCCACTTGAGCCGCCGCCAACGCTTCCGAAGCGGCGGCAAGGTCCGACTTCAAAGCCTCCAGTTGACTCGTCAATTCAGCGATGCGCTCCTCGGCGTGAACGTTTTGCTCGAGCGCCATGGCGTATGACTTTTGGTTTTCGCGCTGCACCACCGCTCTGTCGCTCTCGAGCGCGTTCATCTTCGCTCTGATCTCCCCGAGTTCGTCCTCGGCGCGGGACGAGACGCTCTCCGCGGTTTCGCGACGTCTACATTCCGCCAACCACTCGCGGTTGGCGTTCTCGATCATGCGCTCGGCATCTTTCAATTGAACTTCCATGATTCCAATGCGCATCAAGGACTCTTCATTTTCTCGAACGAGTCGCGACGCTCGCGTCTTCGCGGCGTCTCGCGCGCGTCTCGCCGCGCGAACGCGAGCCTGCAACTTTGCCATTTTTGTCGCGTCTCCTTTACGCTGCGTTTGCATGAGCTTTGCCGCGCTGTCGGCTTTGGCATACAGTTCGCACACGCGTTGCTCGAGCTTAGCGAGCAAAGAAGTGATGACGACGTCTTGCGACGACGACTTCTCGAGAATCTTTTCGTGCTCTTCGCACCGTCGCTCAGCCGCGTCGCGCGCCGTCGCAGCCACGCGCACGCTCGCCTCCTTCTCCAACACGCGCCGCTCGGCGTTCGCGCAGCGTTGCTCGAGAGTCTGAATCTTAAACTCCGCTCCACGCCTGAGTTCGTCGTACCGCGCGCGCGCTTTGGCGTCGGCGCGTTCGAGCTCGTCGATTTTGCTCTGCCTCGCCTCGACTTCGCGTTGAAGGTCGTCTCGCGCGGTCGTCAGAGCCTCGATGCGAACGCGATAGGATTGCGCACCCTCTAACCGCGCACGCTCCATGTCCGGACCGAGTTTTTCTCTCAACGCCTCCAACTCGCTCGTCGTCTGCGTCAGACGAGTTTCCAAATCTTCGTTTCGCCGACGCGCGTCGGTGATTTCTCTCTTCGCGCGCTCGACGAGCTCGCAACTGTGCGCCGCGTTGGACTCATCGCTCGACGCCATAGCGCGTTGCGCACGACTGGCGCGTTGTTCCGCTTCCTCGACGCGCTGCTTCATTCTCTCCGCCGCACGCACCGCTCGAAACACGCGCGCCTCTTGCTCGGCGCACCGCTCGCTCGCCTTTTCGCTCGCCGTCCTCGCTCGCGTCGCATCCGCCTTCACCGCCTCCATCGCGCTCGCCAAACGCTCGAGCTCGCGCGTGCGCTCTTCCAAGCTCTCCCTCGCGCTCTTTTCGCTCGCGCACGCCTCCTCACACCGCCGTCGCAGCGTCTCGTTCTCCGCCTCGGCGCGCGCGCGCGTCTCCGCCTCCGCCTCCGCCCGCGCCTTCACCTTCGCCATCTCCTCGCCCTCTCCTCTCGCGCGCGCCAGCTCCTCCGTCCGCGCCTCCAACTCCGTCCTCAACCTCTCCGCCTCCGCCGCGCGTCGTGCCTCGAGCTCGCGCGTCGCTCGCTCGCGCGCCTCGCCCTCGCGCTCGAGCGTCTCGCACCGCGCCGCGCGTCGTCGCAGCGCTCGCTCGTACTCCCGCCTGACGCTCGCTTCGATCGCCCGTCGTCGGGCGTCGACGTCCGCGATCGTCTCGCTCGCCCTCGCGCCTCGCGCCTCGTCGCGATCGACGCGCGCGAGCGTCCGCGGCCGTCGCGTCGCGCGTCGCGCGTCGGTTCCCCTCTCGGCGTCCGCGAGCGCGCATCGCGCGTCCACGCGCGCGCGCGCGCCGTCGGACAGGCACGCGTCGGCGTCGGGATCGTCCGCGCGCATGGCGACGCTCGCGTCGCGCGCGACGCGTTTCACGCGGCGTCGCGGCGTCGCGATGTGCGCGCGCGACCGCGCGCGACCGCGCAACGGCCGAATCGCACCCGCGCGGCGCTGACGCGTACACGAGCCCCGAAACGCCTAATCATATGGAATTCACACGCATACGAGCGCCGAAACGGCTCATCACACGGGATTCACACGTATACGAGCGCCGAAACGGCTAATGATATCCAAACGACACGTATACGAGCGCCGAAACGGGTGATTACGCGTAACCGACGCCCGTCACCCGCGCGCGCGACGAACATACCCGATTTTCGCGAAAAAATATTAAGGTTTATCCTTATCCACGACGCGCGCGTCGACCCCGCGCTGCACACTCACGCGCACTCCGACACGATGTTTGCCCTCGTCACCTCCTCCGCGGCCGTTCGCGCGAACGCGCCGGCGCAATTCAAGCGCAACGTCTCCGCGCGGTGCGTCTCGAGCGACGCGCGACGCGACGCGAGGTCGCGCGACGCGGGACGCGACGACGACGCGACGCGCGATGGCGCGCGATGGGCCCCCCTATGCGTTACGCGCGCGCGCGCGCGCGGGCGAACGCGCGACGCGCGGGCGAACGCGACGCGACGCGCGTCGGAACGGGAGAAATACGGCGGCGCGACGCGCGCGAGGGCGGGTCGAGGGGAGTCGCGACGGAAATTTTCTCGTCGTCGACGTCGCGGCGACGACGACGCGGGGACGTCGACGACGGGGCGATGCTGACGAGGATGACGAGGATGGCGTCGTCGAAATCGCGCGAGGACGGGCGCGAGGGTTCGACGACGTCGCGAAGACGCGAAAAAATTCGAACCGCGGAAGACTGACGAAGCGCGCGCCGTCGTCGTCGCGTCGTCCGCTCGCAGCGCCGGATTCAAGGATTCCGTCGCCGGCAAGTCCAACTGGAACGCCTACGAAGGCTCCTCCGAGAAGACGCTCTCTCCCGAGGAGCTTCGCGCGAAGAACGCGGCCGAGGAGAAGGAAATCCAAGCCCGTCGCGCCGCCGCCGCGAAGAAGATGGAGGAAGAGCGCAAGGCTGCCGGCATGTAAGCGCCGCCTCGCCGTCCATCGCGACCGGCGCGCTCGTCGCGCCGCTCGCGCGCGCTCGTCGCGCCGCCGTCGTCGTCGCGCGCCCGCGTCGACGCGCGACGCCTCCAGGCGTCGCGTTTTATTCGCGTTGTAACCGACGACGAACGCGTACTTATCATCACGATCGCGTCGCGCGCGTCCCGTCGTCCAATCGTCGAATCGTCGAATCGCGGCGCGCGCGCGCCGTTTGTCCGAACATCGCATATATCGTCACACCGCGCACTTCCATTGGACATCGAGCAGCCTTCAAAGCGCACGTAAACCGCATCGGGGGCGACGCGACCGTGAAAACCAACCGCGCACTGTATGCGCATACGCGACATCGCCGCGCGGCCGCGCGCTGCGCGCGCGCGCGCGCCTCGGCGCCGCACACGCGCGCGACGCGCGCCGGCGGCGTCGACCCGAGCGCGCCGCGGTCGCATGCGCCGGAGCGCGCTGGCGGCGATGCGCGTCGCGGCGACGGCGCGCGCGCGCGCGCGCGTCGACGCGCGCGCGCCGGCGGCGTGCGCGACGCCGAGGCGCGCGCTCGGCGCGTGCGCGGTCGTCGCGCGCGCGGGAAGCGCGAGAAGCGTCCGGAACGCGCTCGATCGATTCGCCGCGGCGCGCGCGACGACGACGGCGCGCGCGCGCGCGAGCGGCGACGCGGGCGGGACGCGACGCGCGAGCGGCGACGCGCGCGCGAACGCGCCGGGACGCGGGAACGCGCGCGACGGCGCGCGGGCGACGAAGGAAGGGAGCGCGAAAGCGACGGCGACGGCGGCGCGCGCGGAGGAGGGCGGCGGGAGGGATGAGAGTCGAGGGCGAGGCGGGCGAGGGCGAGGCGGGGGACGAGGGCGCGGCGGACGCGGCGGACGGGGCGGACGGGGAGGACGAGGGGGGCGGCAGGGACGCGAGGACGCGCGAACGAAGTCGAGAGGGGGAGGGAAACGATCGAGTAAAGCGCCGCCCGCGGCGGTGGTGACGCACGGGGAAAACGGACGAGCGATCATGACGCGGCAACTCGCGAAGGGCGTCAAGGAGCGACTCGGCGTCGACGGGCAGAACGTACGGAATATTTTACACAAGGCGGCTATGAAAATGCTGTTTAAGCAAAGAATGTCGACGACGATGAACGGACCGGCGCACGATCAGACGTTCATCACGACGGTGAGGACGGTGGTGCCGCACGGGGCGATTCAACCGACGCCCGCGGACGCGACGGCGATGGAGGACGACGCGGTGGAACTCGTCAACACGGGGGTGGCGTTCGGGAAGAAAGAGTCGCAGGCGCTGGCGCTGATAGATTTGTACGAACAGTTCACGCAGTGCGGGATCAATCCCAAAGATCCACCGGACGTGCGTAAGATGCTCATGGAGCGAGCGAAGGAGTCGCAACAGGCGAAGAAGAACCGGGCGCAGATGCTCTTGGAAATGCTGAATTCGACGCGACCGTCCATGGTGACGTCGCAAAAGCAGCGAAATTTCGTCACTGAAGTTAGCATGCTCGTTGATGGTGGGAAGAAGCTCGAGGGAAGTGGGAAAGGTGCGAGTAAAGCATCGAGCGAAGCCGAGGCAATAATCAACGTGGTCCGCGAACCGCTCGCCGCCGTCGTCGGCGAGAGGCGGCTCGAAGAGTTGAATCGAATCATCGACGCCTCGCCTGCGAATCACGTATCAATGATGTCAATGCCCGCGTTACCGGATAAAGGAATCGATATTCTCGTCGAGGCCATGGGTTCGCCCGAGGAACACGACGGTAGAATGTCTGAGCTAGTGGAATTACAAGCGGAGTTTGAGGCCAAGTTTTCGGCGCGACAAGAGTCAAAATGGCGTAAAAGCTCCGATGGACCGTCGAAAGCGGAAGAAATACTCAAGGCTGCGCGCGAGTCGCGTGCGGCGGAACGCGTTGCGGCGGAGAATAGCGAATACGCCGAGGAAGAGGCAAAGCGATTGCGAAGAGCCGTCGAGAACGAGCAAAGCCCTCAAGCAGAGATGAAGAGAATTCGCGATGCGCTGCCCATCAAAGCCATTCGCGAAGATCTCGTGAAAGCGTTGCAAACACATCAAGTGGTCGTCGTGAGCGGAGGCACGGGGAGCGGGAAATCGACCCAGTGTCCGCAGTACATCTTAGAAGACGCCATCCAACAAGGCGAAGGGCCGAACACGCGCATTATCGTCACCCAACCACGACGTATCGCCGCGATATCTGTCGCTGAGCGCGTCGCGGCGGAGCGCGACGAACCGATTGGGAACTCGGTGGGTTTCGCCGTGCGATTACACGGTAATTCACCGCGCGACGCGGCGAACATTGAATTCGTCACGACCGGGGTTTTACTTCGCAGACTCATGAGAGATCAAAATTTGGAAGGTATCTCGCACGTTATGATCGACGAAGTTCACGAGCGCGACATTAACACCGACTTTCTGCTCGTCTTGCTCCGCGAACTCATCACCACTCGACCGGATTTGCGAGTCGTTTTGATGAGCGCGACGCTCGACGCGGAATCGTTCAGTGACTACTTTGCGGGTGAAGATACGCAGGAAAAGGTACCTTTGATGAGCGTACCGACGAAACCGCGATGGCCTGTAGAGATCGTCCACCTCGAGGATATGCTAGACGGTGGAGGCGAGCTCGAAGTCGAAGATGAAAGTCTTGTAAGCGAGGAGGAATTCAACGCTCGTAAGCGAGAAATCCCAAGTCGATTGAAAAAGCTTGCGAAAGATTTGCTTGCGGCGCAGGATCGCGCGTTGCAGCGCGAACTCGAGGAAGCCGAAGCCGAAGAAATCGCTGCGCAGCAACTTGAGCGCATATCGGCGGCGGAGGACGAGCAGGTGGAAGTGGAAGTGTCTGAGGACGAAGACGATGTCGACGATGACGACGACGACGTCGACGACGTCGACCCTGCGCTCGAAGACATGGCGATGAAGTTGGAAGACGTCGAAAATAATCGAGGAATGTCACCTCGTCGCATGCGAGCGTCGTCTCGCGTGCGTGCTCTTCGTCGAGCGGTGGCTATGCGCGACGCGCGCACGGGCGAGTCGTCCATGGGCAAGAGTGGAGCTGGTAAGCGATTCGGCGCGAACGAAACGAAGGAAGTGAGCGAACTCACGATTCAACTCCTCGCCGAAGTCGCTAAACACGTCGCGGCTATCGAAACCGACGCCGGACGTAAGGGTAGTATCTTGTGCTTCCTACCCGGTTGGGATGAGATAAAGTCGGCGATGGCGATACTGGAGGAGACCACCGACCCCGAGCTTTACGAGAAGTTGAACGTTATACCACTTCATTCGACGATTCCTCAAGAAGAGCAACAAAAAGTGTTCATACCGGCGCCAGATGGCGTGGTGAAGGTCATATTAGCGACGAACATTGCCGAATCTTCTGTCACCATCAACGACGTGCTCGCCGTGGTGGACAGCGGTCTGGTACGAGAGATGTCTTGGAACGCCGAGAGCGGAATGTCGACGATGGGCACGGTCGGAACGTCGCGCGCAAGCGCGACACAACGAACCGGTCGCGCTGGACGTGTCGCCCCTGGATCGTGCTACCGAATATATTCTCACGGTACTCTGCACGCCATGGCGGAACGACCGACGCCAGAGATCCAGCGCACGGCGCTCGAAGCGACTTGTTTGCAGACGTGCTCGATGACCAACACCGGAGTACAACACTTCTTGTCCAAAGCCATGGACCCTCCGTCGGACGAGACTGTGGAGTATGCGATGGATAGGCTTTTTAAACTCGGCGCCATCAAGACGAACGAGGCGTCTGGAGGCGAAGTCCTCACGCCCATGGGACGATTGCTGTCCATCCTCCCGCTCGATCCTGGGACTGGACGGATGCTCATCATGGGAGCAGTGATGAAATGTCTCGATCCAGTGCTCACCGCTGCGGCGTGTTTCAGCTCTCGGGATCCGTTTTACGTCCCTCCGGGGATGCGAGACGAGGCGCGGCAAATCAGACAATCGTTCTGCGCGACTTCAGATTTACTCGCCACTGTTCGCGCGTACGATGCGTTCCAGACTATCCAGTACGATCAAGGCTGGGACGGCGCTCGGCGTTGGGCGAGCGATAATTTCATATCCATCGCCGCTTTGAACACCATCACTTCGGTTCGCTCGCAGCTCTTGCACGAGCTAAACCGTATCGGATTGGTTCAAGATTACGATTTGGACGGGCGATCGATGAGTAAGAAGACGCTGCGATACGATGCATCGGTGAACTATAACGCCGCCAACGAATCGCTCTTCACCGCGGTTTGGGCGGCAGGACTCCCCGGGAACATCGCGGCTCGGCGGCAGTTTGGCAACTTTGGCACCCTGCGAACGCGCACCGAGGACCACGCCGGATTACACCCCTCGAGCGTAGCTTTCCATCGCAAACCACCGCGCGACCGCACGCCTCTTCCTCGATGGTTCTTGTATCGAGAGATGATGCTCAGCTCGCAAGTGTTCTTGCGAGACGTCACGGCGATGCGCCCCGAGCAGCTCATGCTCCTCGGCGGTCACGAGCTCTCCAAGCGAGACTTTCTGGATGGTAATGACGCCGCCACGGCATCGAAGGCGCCCGAAGCGGGACTATTGAACGAATCCGGCGAACTCGCGTCGTCGAGCGACGCCGATGGCGCGTCTGATGACGGCGACAAGCGAACCACCTCTCACCGAGCCATGCTCGACGACTGGATCGTCATCGATTCGCAGTGCGCCGATACCATGGATCTACTCACCGACGTCCGTCGCGAGATCGATGCCGCGCTGGCTTTCAAAGTCATGGCTCCTCGCAAACCACTTCCGGACGCCAGCGAAAACATCGTCGACGCCGTGGGCGGTTTATTCCGCATCCTCGACGAGCGAGACGCGTTTCGCCAGCGTCAGTTCCGCCGTCGCGACGCCGATTACGATCGCGGCGATCGCGGCGGCGGTTTCCGCGGCGCTCAGCGCCGCGGCAACTAATTCATTTACCACGCGTTGTTTTTCTGTAGTCACGCACGCACTCACTCCACTCGTGTAATCGAAGTCGTAGAGTAGAGTCGTCAACCCACGCGTAAGTGTGCAGGCTGGACAAAACGCGATCGCGATTTCGGCACGCATGGCTCTAAATCACGGTAAATACGTAGAAAACTCGACGAGAATGGGTTAACAACGGGTTTAGAAATCGGGGTTCAGCAGGCTGGACAAAACGGTTTTCCCGATTTCAGCACGCATGGCTCTAAATCACGGTAAATACGTAGAAAACTCGACGAGAATAGGTTTAAAACGGGTTTAGAAATCGGGGTTCAGCAGGCTGGACAAAACGGTTTTCCCGATTTCAGCACTAATAGATCTAAATCACGGTAAATACGTAGAAAACTCGACGAGAACGGTCGGTTTACAATCCAGGGTGCACGACGGGACGAGAGCTCGAAACCCAACGAATGAATGTCTCGACGTCACCGTCCGACGCGCTCGCGCGCACGTAGAAGCGCCGACATGCCGCTCGCGCGCGCCGCCGCGCCGTCGTCGCGCGCGCACGTCGCGCGCGCGCCCTCTCTGTCGCGCGCGCGGGCGTCTCACGCGCGCGCGCGCGCGCACGGACACGGACACGGCGCGTCGATGGGACAACAAAAAGGCTTCGTCGAAGAGATGCGACGCGTCGCGATGTCGCTGCACACGCGCGAGCAAGCGCCGAGGGAGGGAGAGAAAAAGACGGACGCGACGAAGTCGGAACAAAAGCCCGTGGCGCGATGGACGCCGACGGCGGAGGGATACTTGAACTTTTTGGTGGAGTCGCTGGCGGTGTACGAGGCGATGGAGCGCGTCGTGGCGGCGAACGAAAACGAAAAAACGTATGGAAAGTTTAATAATTGTGGGTTAGAGCGCTCGGAGGCGCTGAGGAAGGATATTAAGTATATGGAGGAGCGATTCGGGTTGGCGCCGAGGGAAGCGACGGGGGCGGGGAAGGAGTACGCGGAGACGCTCAAGGCGCTCGCGGCGACGTCGCCGCCCGAGTTTATTTGTCACTTTTACAACGTCTACTTTGCGCACAGCGCGGGGGGACGGATGATCGGACGCAAGGTGAGCGAGCTCATTTTGGATGGTAAAGAACTGGAGTTTTACGAGTGGCGCGCGAACGGGGGCTTGGATGAATCTTTGGCTCGGGTGAGAAATTTGTTAAACGAAACCGCCGAGGCGTGGTCGCGTGAAGAGAAGGATCGGTGCCTCGAGGAGACTGGGAAGTCGTTTCAACTCTCCGGACAGCTCCTGCGCTTGATTGCGTGATACGTCATATTATCATTACAAATAAACATACAGTTTCACGCGCGCGCTTGTGATACATATACAGACGAAGAAATTCTCAACCGCGCAGAGGCGTGAGCCTCGGCTTGGCGCCGCCCGGCGTCAGAATCATGTCGTCTGCGTCGTTCTCGGGATCGATGTCACCCACGATCGTGGATGTGGGTGAGATTGATTTCGACTTGCCGGTTTTCTGTGGCGTTTTCGGCGATGTGCGTCCGCTTTTGGGCGGAGACGAGCCCGTGCTCAAGGCGCCAGACGAGCCAAAGCGCGAGAACCCGCTCTTGGTCGGCGAAGTCGAGACGGGGGAAATCGTATCCCCGACCGAATCCACCATGCCGTAAAATCGCAAACCCAACGGAACGTTCGCTTCCGCTTCGTTCGGAACCTGAGCCTTGACCATGGCCATGATGTTTCTGACCTGCGCCTCGGAGAACGCGCACCGAGGAATCGGATCGGCGAGCGGGGCGAGCTTGCGTGCCCCCATCCCGGGCTTGATGTTCGAATCGATGAACTCCAATATCGGCTGCAAGTAGTCTCGGTAATAGGAAAAATAGTTGTGCGTGCCGTGCGTGGAGTGGAGTTTGCAGTGTAGCCCCGCCGCGCGCCTGATTTCGTCGAGCTCCTGGGCGTGGGCAAACGGCACGACTTCGTCCTCGATCGCGTGCACGATGAGCGTTCTCGCCTTATACGCGCGCACCCATTCGCGATTATCCCATCGATCATCCATAATGTGCGCGATTTGCCCCAAAAGCACTAACCCAGCCTGTTTCACGCTCGTGAAAGGGGAGTGCAAAATCACCCCGCCCAACTGCGCGCCGTCGAGTCGCTCCACCGCCGCCGCGAGCTTGGTCGCCGGTCCCGTCCCGAGCGATCGTCCGAGCACTACGACGTCTCGCGGATTCACCCCACACTCTTCCGTGACGTACACGTACGCCGCCGCGACGTGTCGATCGACCGCGCGTTCGTACGCCACGCCCTCCGACGTCCCGTATCCCGGATACTCCACCAGCAGCACGTTCGCCCGCCAGCACTCCGCGTCTCGCGCGCAGAGCGTGTGTATGTGTCCGATATCGCACGCGTTCGCGTGACAGTGTATGACGACTCGCTCCGCCGGCGCGCGCTTGCACGCGATCCACACGCACGGAAACTCGTACCCCGCCCCCGACCGCACCCTCGCGCAGTGCGCCGGCGACCACGGGTGCGACCGCGCCCCGTACGAGCTCGCGGGCGCCTGAAATATAGCCTTATTGATCAGCGACATTCCCTCCGCGCGCGGCCACTCGCCCTCGTGCGTCAGCGGTTCGTCGTCCGCCGTCGCGCGTCGTCCCTCGCTCGTCGTCGCCTCCTCCGTCGCGTCCGCGCGCGTCATCGCGCGCACCACCGCGTCCACGCGCGCGTCGATTCGATCTCGCGTCGCGCGTCCGCGCGTCTTCTCCCGGCGCGCGCACGCCGCGAACATCGTCGTTCGATCGATGTCCCGATCGATGCTTCGTTCGACGACGACGGCGCGCGCGATTCGATTCGGCGCGCCGTCGTCGTCGACGCGTCGTCGCCGTCGTCGTCGCTCGCGCGGTCGCCGTCGTCGTCGCGCGCGCGGTCGTCGCGCGCGCGGCGCGATGGCGCGCCGATGC
>Ga0257114_1001844_pt1 | contig 14563 bp, 11 predicted proteins | sample SI112_10mmetaG_FD_190149 | JGI IMG/M metagenome (GOLD analysis project Ga0257114, IMG submission 190149) | Marine microbial communities from Saanich Inlet, British Columbia, Canada - SI112_10m | ecosystem: Environmental > Aquatic > Marine > Inlet | place: Canada: British Columbia | collected...
GACTGTCAGTTAATAAGAATGCAAATGCATCTGTAAATGTACATTGGAATGTTCCATATTCTTCAGCTGCAAATATGAAATCAAAACTCATAAAATCCGTAACTGGAACAAAATCAAATTCTAAAATAGAAGCATTGTTCGTGTCTCCAGCATTTAAACCAGGAATAACAGACTCTAAGTCAGCATCACCAGGCCAATCATACGTACCGTCTCCTAAAACACCCGTTTCAGGACCTACTGCGTTAATTACATCTCCAGAAGTCATAATCAAGCCACTTTCAAAAGGCCAAGAAGATCCGTTAGCTTCAAAATAACCTATACCATTAGTACTACCAAAATCGGAACCTGTACTATAGGTAACATTAAAAGCTTGAGAACATTCTGAGTCAATTAATACATCAGTAACTAATTCACTAACAGTGTATAATTCTGTATCTGTTGTGATAGCTGGAGGTACTGTGAATATACAGATGTCAAAGGTTAAGTTTTGCAGTTCATTTGCAGTAAAAGAATAAACTCTAATTCTATATGTTTCTCCAACTGTTAAGCCAGAGGCAACACTTTCGTTTGCATCGCTACAGTATATTTGAGATAAATCATTACAATCATCACCTTGATAAAGCACGTGATATAAATCATTGGTATCTCCATTAATATTGTATAAGCTAATTGCATGATTTTCAGAAACTGCTGTAAATTCAAACCACACATCGTCATCATCTGATCCACCACATGCATTTGGTTCACTTGAAGCAGTAGCTGCAACTAAAGTTCCACTTCCAGACTCTGTGCAGTTTTCATCTGGATTAGCAATTAGTGTTGTAGCACCACTACAATTATCATTAGCAGGCGGACAAGCAAACAGTTGAATAGGATTACTATTTATAACACAATTTACATCTTGATCATTAGCAACTGAAATCACAATATCTGTTAGGAAAGGGTAAGGCCCAAAAGTATATACCCCTGTTGCAGTTGCAGCTTGAGTAGCTCCACCTTGGTTATCTGATATTGTTAAAGATTCAGCATCTCCTAAGCTTGTTATATCTACATCTATCAAGAATTGATCTCCGTTATCACAATCGTCAATTACAGTATAAGTAGCTTGAGGATTTATACAAGTAGCGCAAGCTACAGTATAGTTAATTGGAGTTATACTTCCAGATCCACAACTTATGGATCCGTCAGAGACAACCACAAAAGATATTGTATCTCCTGTTGATTGGAAAGTTAGTCCAGATAAATCTCCTCCATTTCCATAGTATGGTTGCGCAGGAGTTAATTCAGTAACTCCGTCGGAGTCATAAACAATAAATTCATCCCATCCACTTTCTACGTTTCCTGAGTTAATAGTTAAATTAACAGGCACTCCATCAGAACTTGTATATGTAAAGTCTGTAGTGTTATTATTGTCATAACAATAGTCTAAGGTTATTGGTCCTGAATTACAATCAACTAGAGTTGTAGTACAGAATTCTTGAGTAATAGAACTACTACTAATAGAACAGTTCGCATCATCATCATTAGTTACAGAGATAACTACACCTGTATTATTATCATAAGGTCCAAAAGTAAACATTCCCGTTGCAGTTGCATTTTGAGTAGCTGTACCTTGGTTATCAGAAATTGTAACTGAAGAAGCAGACCCAATATCAGTTAAATCAACGTCGATAAAAAATTGAGGTCCGTTAAGACAGTCTGTTACCATTGTATAACTAGCAATAGGGTTTACACAAGTAGCGCAAGCTACAGTAAAATCTATAGGGTTGTATCCACTACTTACACAGCTTATACTTCCATCTTCTTGAACGATAAGGGTTATGTTGTCTCCAGAAGATTGGAAAGTCAATCCAGAAACATCTCCACCAGCACCGTATCCATTGTAAAGTTCAGTTCCATCAGAATCAAGAATTATTAATTCATCCCATCCATTTTCTACTTGCCCAGAATTAATAGTAAGATTCATTGGACTTCCATCAAGACTAGTAAAAGAATAAGAGTTGTCCAATCCAGTGTCATAACAAAAGCTAGTATTAATTGGTCCTGCATTACAATCTACATAAGTATTTGGATCTGTGACTGTGGTAAAGCTTGAAGAACTACATTCATCAGTAGCAGACCCAGAGCCGTTGTATGGTAAAATAGTTACGTAATAAGTTGTACTGTAAGCTAATCCAGATAAAGGATAGCTATTAGAGTTTCCTGTATCAACATTGTCTAAAATATCATTACCACCAGCTGTTGTACCAACAGAGACATAATATCCATCAGGGAAACCACTAGCTGAAGACCAGTTTATCGTTGGTGATTGAACAACTCCAGATTCACCATCTGCAGGGGAAGTTACTACGGCATCACATCCAGGAACAGCAGCTCCTCCAGAGATAACAGAAACATTTTTAATACACCATCCCCATTGCCATCCATCAGCATCGTCATAAGAAATTCTATACTTGAAATTAGATAGTTGTGTTGCTGAAAAACCTGTAATATCTAAACCGGATTCAAAATAAACTTGGTTTGTACAATTTTGATAATCAGCAGTTGAAGCACCAGTAGTCTCTAACTCAATTAAAGCAACCCATGCTCCGGCATCGTAATCCCAATAATCAACAGACAATGATCCGCCAATATCACGGTGAGTAAAGTCACCACTAATAAGTATCAGATTTTCACTAGCTGCAGCTGCAGCAGATAAATCAATAACTGGTGATTCAGAGGCTATATCATCATCAGAAGTAGACCCTGCAGCATCATCATCAAAAGTGAAAGAGTCCGCAGAAGTTGGGTCGGCTAACAAACCGTCAGCATTATATGTTCCAGATGTTGTCCAATTTGCATTAGGCCAGTTGGCAGGTTCATTAATTACTTGAGAATTTCCGATTTGGAAGGAAAATAGAACCAGTACAGATAGTATAATTTTTTTCATACCTTTTTAAAATTGTATTTGAAAAAGAATTCATAAAATATAATTATTATATATCTTAAGAATGTTTATTTCAGTTAGTTAAGTTAAATCTAACGTATATTTTAGTAAATCACAAATTCAATATATGTTTTTATTTTATAATTAATAATTTAAGTAAACCCAGTCTACTTTAGTTTTATTTTCTTCATAATTCATTACATAGAAATATGTCCCTACAGGAAGTAATTTTCCATCATTAGATTGACCTTTCCATTCATTTAAGTAATTATTTTTTGAATACACCAAATCCCCCCATCTATTAAACACTTTTAATGAACTTACATTATAACTACTTAGATCAAAAGAATCATTATAACCATCATCATTTGGAGATATTCCATTTGGTATCACACAAGATTCAACCTCTATAACGTTAATGCCTCTTGTAAAACTACATTCGCCAGTTTCAGTTGAAGTTAATGTAACTTCATAAAGACCAGCATATAAAACACCAAGTGTTAGAGAATTTTCATTTTCTAAAATATCACCATTATAAGTCCAGCTTACATCAAATGAATCAGGATTATCATCATAAGTAGGAATAACATTAAGATCAATTGGGATAGTAGCATTGGGACATACTTCATAAGTTTCGTTCTCAAAAGTTGCTACAGGTAATTCTTGTGCGCATAAAGTAAAACTAACTGTATTAAAACAGCCTTCAAAGTTTGGGTCAGTGACTCTAGCAAAGATTTCTCTACAATCAGTACCTACGAGTATTAACTCGCCTGTTTCAATAGGATCGGTGTTAAGTACACATTCCTCAAATGATTGATGATAGCTAACAAAATAATCTGTAATTGGTTGATCTTCTCCAAGTATTGTTTCAACAAGAGTTGATAAATCAAACCCTTCAACTCCATCACCAGGGTTATTTATATTACAAACAATTACATCTCCTGGGCTATTCGCTTCAGGCAAAGTATAAGTAACATTTACTGAATCTTGAGCAAAAGAATCACATTGATTATCATAAACTATTACTGTGTAATTGTCACTTTCTGTAACAACTAAAGTTGGACTGTCTGATCCATCTATATAAATCCCATTTTGATACCATTCGTATGAATCTGCGAAAGGTGAATTTGCAACAAGTTCGTAACTTGCAGTACCGCAAATTTCTATATCCTCTCCTAAATCAACTTCAATTTCAGCAACAGTTGACCCTGCACCTTCATTTCCATTATTTGTTTGTTCAATTTGAATTGTTCCAGCATTGTTTGAATAATTTGTTACAAGTAAAACATAAATTTCACCACTTTGAGCGTCATTAATTGTTAAGTTTTCCACATTATTGGCAGAATAACTACAGTCTACAATATTCCCAGATGGATAAAAATTAGGGTTTGTGGTATTGTTAGGACAATCAGCTGGATCAGGACATCCTTGATCTAAAACCCCGTCTGCACAAAAATTTTGTTCTGAATCAAAAGGGCCCCATAATACAAAATCAACATCTAAACCATTTCCGGTAGGGTTGCCATTTTCATCAAATTCAGTATTTTGAACAATTTGAATATCTATTGTTCCAGAATCTCCAATTTGAATTATATTCCAAGATGGATTTGGAGTAGAATATAAACAGGCAATTTGTCCTAAACTAGGGTAATCAAAAATATTTGAACCATATAAAGCACCATCTTGACCACAAAAATTGGCTGCATTTTCACAAACAGTATTGTCAGGTGCGTCTTTTATGCATAAATCAAATTCAACATTTTCACTATTATCACCTGAAGAAAACACTTTTACAAAATAGTTGTTACCTATTGTAAGAGCTGTAGTTACACTTGAGTTATCCGCACTACAGTATAGCTCTGTTAATTCTCCACATTCACCCTCATATAATCCGTGTCCAAGATTTGTTGTCGTACCTGAAATATTAACCAATGAAATCAACTGAACTTCGCTTAGGGCTGTAAATTCAAACCATACATCATCATCATCTCCTATACAAGAACTAGAATCAGGTGAAGCTGATGCCGCCGTAATTGTACCTGGATTTAAGAGTTCACACGACTCATCAATATTTACAATTGCCTCTTCTGCACCACTACAATTATCATTAGCAGGTGGACAAGCAAACAGTTGAATAGGATTACTATTTATAACACAATTTACATCTTGATCATTAGCAACTGAAATCACAATATCTGTTAGGAAAGGGTAAGGCCCAAAAGTATATACCCCTGTTGCAGTTGCAGCTTGAGTAGCTCCACCTTGGTTATCTGATATTGTTAAAGATTCAGCATCTCCTAAGCTTGTTATATCTACATCTATCAAGAATTGATCTCCGTTATCACAATCGTCAATTACAGTATAAGTAGCTTGAGGATTTATACAAGTAGCGCAAGCTACAGTATAGTTAATTGGAGTTATACTTCCAGATCCACAACTTATGGATCCGTCAGAGACAACCACAAAAGATATTGTATCTCCTGTTGATTGGAAAGTTAGTCCAGATAAATCTCCTCCATTTCCATAGTATGGTTGCGCAGGAGTTAATTCAGTAACTCCGTCGGAGTCATAAACAATAAATTCATCCCATCCACTTTCTACGTTTCCTGAGTTAATAGTTAAATTAACAGGCACTCCATCAGAACTTGTATATGTAAAGTCTGTAGTGTTATTATTGTCATAACAATAGTCTAAGGTTATTGGTCCTGAATTACAATCAACTAGAGTTGTAGTACAGAATTCTTGAGTAATAGAACTACTACTAATAGAACAGTTCGCATCATCATCATTAGTTACAGAGATAACTACACCTGTATTATTATCATAAGGTCCAAAAGTAAACATTCCCGTTGCAGTTGCATTTTGAGTAGCTGTACCTTGGTTATCAGAAATTGTAACTGAAGAAGCAGACCCAATATCAGTTAAATCAACGTCGATAAAAAATTGAGGTCCGTTAAGACAGTCTGTTACCATTGTATAACTAGCAATAGGGTTTACACAAGTAGCGCAAGCTACAGTAAAATCTATAGGGTTGTATCCACTACTTACACAGCTTATACTTCCATCTTCTTGAACGATAAGGGTTATGTTGTCTCCAGAAGATTGGAAAGTCAATCCAGAAACATCTCCACCAGCACCGTATCCATTGTAAAGTTCAGTTCCATCAGAATCAAGAATTATTAATTCATCCCATCCATTTTCTACTTGCCCAGAGTTAATAGTAAGATTCATTGGACTTCCGTCAAGACTAGTAAAAGAATAAGAGTTGTCCAATCCAGTATCATAACAAAAGCTAGTATTAATTGGTCCTGCATTACAATCTACATCAGCTGATGTTTGAGAATTAATATTAAAACTTAGCAATAAAAAGCAAAAGAATAAGAACTTTTTCATAAATGAATTTTTTTTATGTTTTTAAAGATAGTAAATACATGTTATAAAGAGTGTAAATTTTTAATTCATATTTGTACATTTACTTCAGAATATCAAAAATCTTGGAAAATACCATTTTAATTGGAGTTATAACTCGTGATCAAGACAAAGAAAAGTCTAAAGAATATCTTGATGAGCTAGAGTTTTTAACAACTACTGCTGGAGGTGCTGTTGTAAAGCGCTTTACACAAAATTTAGAAACTCCAAATCCAAAAACATTTTTAGGCAGTGGAAAAATTAAAGAAGTACTTGATTTTATTAATGTTGTAAAAGTTCAGACCATAATATTCGATGATGAATTATCTCCTGCACAAGAAAGAAATATTAGTAAAATTTTTAATTGTAAAATTCTTGATAGAACAAATTTAATATTAGATATTTTTGCTCAAAGAGCTACAACAAGTTATGCCAGAACACAGGTTGAGTTAGCTCAATGTCAATATTTGTTACCTAGATTAAAAGGTATGTGGACTCATCTTGAAAGACAAAAAGGGGGTATTGGAATGAGAGGTCCAGGAGAAACAGAAATTGAAACTGATAGAAGAATTGTTAGAGATAAAATCTCTTTATTAAAAAAGAAAATTAAGAACATAGACAAACAAATGCATATCCAAAGAGGCAACAGAGGCAAGATGATAAGAGTTGCTTTAGTTGGATATACAAATGTAGGGAAGTCAACCTTGATGAACGTTTTAAGTAAATCAAAAGTGTTCGCTGAAGACAAGCTGTTTGCCACTTTAGATACTACTGTAAGAAAAGTTGTTGTTAAAAACCTTCCTTTTTTAATGAGTGACACAGTAGGTTTTATAAGAAAACTGCCAACACAGTTAATTGAATCTTTTAAAAGTACTTTGGATGAAGTGAGGGAAGCAGATTTATTGATACATGTTGTTGATATTTCACATTCAAATTTTGAGGAGCATGTAGAATCAGTTGAAAAGATTCTTGAAGAGATTAAAAGCTCTGATAAACCAACTATCATGGTCTTTAATAAAATTGACAATTACTCATTTGAAGAATTTGATGAGGAAGATCTGATTGCAGTCAGAGATAAGTCTAATTATAACTTAGACGATTGGAAAAATACCTGGATGAGTAATAGTGATAATCAGGTTAGATTTATTTCCGCTTTAAATAATGAAAATATAAATGATTTAAAAAATTGTTTGTACTCTGAAGTTAGAAAAATTCATATCACAAGATTTCCTTACAATAAGTTCTTATACCCAGACTGTTAATTTACTTTTTAAATAACGGGACAGTTGAACAAGCTTCGCCAAACATAATTCTTTTAGCAATTGGTTTTAATCTGTTTATTAATTGTGAGTAGGCATCAATTGGAATATTTTTTTTTGAACACCCTTTTATAACAATCGACTTATCATTTAAGTTTGAAAAATCTATTGATTTTATAATTTCTGAAAAGATTTGTTTTTCTAAGTAATCTAAATCTCCAACAATATTCATAAGGCAATTGTCTTTTAATTTAGTAGCAATAAGCAGATAAGCCCAGGTTGGAATTATAGCGCCACTACTACAAAAAACAGCAACATAACCGTCATTAAATTTAGCCCAGTCAAAATTCTCAACAAATGATCTAAACTCTTTTTCTCTTAAAACCAAACCTTTATAAAGCCAGTTTTTAATATCTAATAAATGTCTTTGACCATTAGGATAGTAATCTTCTAAGTCAATTGTGATAATCTTACTATTGGCAACTCTATTTATAATTTCCTTTGACATTTACTTTATGTAGAGTATTTATAAAATTCCTATTTCTAATTTTGCCTCATCACTCATTAAATCTTGAGACCAGGGAGGATCAAAAGTAATTTCAACTTCAGCGTCATTAACTTCCTCCATTGATTTAACTTTATTTTCAACATCTAACGGTAATGATTCTGCGACTGGACAATTTGGAGTGGTTAAAGTCATTAAAATTTTAACATCTCTATCTTCATTAATCATTACATCATAGATTAGACCTAACTCATATATATCAACAGGAATTTCAGGGTCAAAAACTGTTTTTAAAACCTTAACAATTTTTTCACCTAAAATATTTGGATCAAAATTTTCTTTACTCATTATTTATTTTTGTTTGATAAGCTAAAGCGTATAATTTTAATTGTTTAATCATACTTGAAAGACCATTTGCTCTGTTTGGCGAAAGATGATCTTTTAGTCCAATTTTATCTATAAAATCTGTATTAGCTTCTATTATTTCATTAGGTTCATGATGAGAAAATACTCTGATTAAAATTGCAATAATCCCTTTACTTATGATCGCATCACTATCTGCCTTGAACACTATTTGTTTATTAACAAGTTCGGCTTTTACCCAAACTTTACTTTGACAACCATTTACTAGATATTCATCTGTTTTAAATTTTTCATCAATTAAAGGTAAGGATTTCCCTAAATCAATCATATATTCATACCTCTGCATCCAATCATCAAACATTGCAAATTCGTCTATTATCTCGTCTTGTATTTGTTTTATTTTCAAGCTTATAATTTTAGTAAAAATACGATAACAAAAAGATTATTCAATTTAAAGTATTGAATATTGTACTATTTTTTTATTTAAGAAAGCATTAAAATTGCTTTGTGAAGTGCTTTAATAAATTCATCAATCTCTTCTTTTGTGTTATAAAAACTAAATGAAACTCTTATAGTGCCAGGGATTTTAAAATAATCCATTATTGGTTGAGCACAGAGTTGTCCAGTTCTTGTAGCTATTCCAAATTTATCTAGAATAGAGCCAATGTCATAAGGATGTATATTGCCAACATTAAAAGATATTACGGATGTTTTTTTTGTAGAAAACCCGTAAATCTTTAAATCTTTAATTAGTAGCAGCTTCTTAGTTGCATATTCTAGCAATTCATTTTCGTATTTGTAAATCTCTTCGAGTCCAATTGAATTTAAATAATCTATTCCAATTCCAGATGCAATTACCCCACTAATATTCGGAGTCCCAGCTTCAAATTTATTTGGAAGACCAGCATATGTTGATTTTTCAAAAGTAACTTGATCGATCATTTCTCCACCACCTAAAAAAGGGGGAATTTTATTTAACCACTTTTCCTTACCGTAAAGGATTCCAACTCCGGTAGGGCCACATATTTTATGAGTAGAGGTAACATAAAAGTCCACATCTAGATCAACAACATCAATTTTCATATGTGGAGTTGCTTGAGCGCCATCTACTAAAACAATTGCATTAAATTCATGTGCTTTTTTAATTATATGCTTAATTGGATTTACAATCCCAAGTGCATTTGATACATGATTAACAAACACTAATTTAGTTTTTGAATTTAGGAGATTTTCGAATTTGTCAATAATTAATTCACCATTATTGTCAATTGGTATAACTTTTATTTTTGCTCCAGTTTCTTCACAAAGCATTTGCCAAGGAACTATGTTACTATGATGCTCTAATTGAGAAATAATAATTTCATCATTTTTTTTCAATATCTTTTTGAATCCATTTGCAACTATGTTAATACTGTGTGTAGTTCCAGATGTAAATATTATTTCATATGAATTATCAGCATTGAAGTGTTTTTGAAATTTAACTCTAGATTTTTCATAAGCATCAGTAGCCTCTTGACTTAAAAAGTGAACTCCTCTATGAATATTTGAATTGTATTTTGAATAATAATCAGCAATTGAATCAATTACTATTTGTGGAGTTTGAGAAGTAGCAGCATTATCAAAATATATTAAATTTTGACCATTTACTTTTCTTTTAAGAATAGGAAAATCGTTTCTTATTTGATCAATATTTGTATGTATATTTTTTTTCATTTATAAATTAAACCCAATATTCACACCTAATTTTCCAGCAATTATATTAGTAATTCTATTTTTTAATTCTGGAATTTTTACACTTTGCATAACATTGTTTGCAAAACCATACATTAATAAAGCTTTAGCTTCTTTTTCAGGAATACCTCTTGATTTTAGATAAAAAAGAGCATTTTTATCTAGTTGACCAATGGTACACCCATGAGAACATTTTACATCATCGGCAAAAATCTCAAGTTGAGGTTTAGTGTTAATTGAGGCTTTATCACTTAACAACACATTATTATTCGCTTGAAAAGCATTTGTTTTTTGAGCTTCTTTTTCCACAACAACTGTACCATTAAACACTCCTGTAGAGCTATCGTCAAAAATACCTTTATAGTCTTGATGACTTTCGCAATTTGGTTTTATATGATGAACTAGCGTATTGTGATCTACATGTTGTTTTTCTTCAATAATTGTAATCCCCTTCATTATGGATTCGATATGCTCTCCTTTTTGAGAAAAAGTAAGATTGTTTCTTGTAAGTTTTCCGCCAAATGAAAATGTATGTAAAGTACATACGCTATTATGTTCTTGAACAATTGATGTCGTATCTATTATCGAAGCTTGCTTATTGTCGTTTTGAATTTTATAGTAATCTACTATAGATTTTGGGTTTACAAATATCTCAGTTACTGAATTTGTTAAAACTTCATTTTCGTTCAGATTTTGATGTCTTTCAATAATTTGTAGTTGAGAGTTTTCATCAACAATTATTAGATTTCTAGGTTGCAGCATTAAAGAACTTTCATTGCCACTATTAAAATGAATAATTTGAATTGGCTTTTCAACAAGTTTATTTTTAGGAATGTGAATGAACGCTCCTTCTTTTGAAAATGCAGTATTTAAATCGCTAATACCATCTTTTTTTAATGCTTTATTAAAATAATTTTCTATAATTGGAGCATATTTAGGTTTATTCAAAACTGAAGACATTAAACAAATATCCATTCCTTCATGAGTAGTTTCTGATAAGTGAGAGCTATATATGCCATCAACGAAAATAATTTTATAACTATCTATATCATCAATCAAATATTTTTCAATTTTAGAATAAACAAGAGCTGTGTTTTTACTTGGAAAAATGCTATAATCAGTATCTAAAACTTGCTTTAAAGAAGTATATTTCCAGGATTCATTTTTTTTTGTTGGAAAGCCTATACTTTCAAAATTTTTAATAGCCTCTGTTCTGATGTCATGGACATAACTGTCTATATCGACTTGATTTTCAAAAGCTATGAAGGAGGAAACTAGTTTTTCTTTTAAATCCATTTATTTAGTTTTTTACTTCTTCTTTAATCCAATCATAACCTTTTGCTTCTAGCTCTAATGCTAAATCTTTATTACCTGATTTGACAATTTTCCCATTATATAAAACATGTACATGATCTGGGACTATGTAATCTAATAATCTTTGGTAATGTGTTATTAGAATTACTGCATTTTTAGAACTTTTTAATTTATTAACTCCGTTGGCTACAATTCTTAAGGCATCAATATCTAATCCAGAATCAGTTTCATCTAAAATTGCTACACTAGGATCTAACATTGCCATTTGAAAAATTTCATTTCTCTTTTTCTCTCCCCCAGAAAATCCGTCATTAATAGATCTAGATAAAAACTTTCTATCAATTTCTAAAAGATTAGATTTATCTTTCAAAAGTTTAAGCATTTCTTTGGCAGGCATTTCTTCTTGTCCTTTTGCTTTTCTTGTTTCATTAATCGCTGTCTTAATGAAGTTAGTTACAGAAACTCCAGGAATTTCAACTGGATATTGGAATGAAAGAAAAATACCTTTGTGAGCTCTTTCTTCTGCGGATAAGTCTTCAATAGATTCTCCATTTAAATCAATATCACCATTTGTAATTTCATATTCTTCTTTTCCAGCAATAATAGATGCTAGAGTGCTTTTCCCAGATCCATTAGGGCCCATTATAGCATGCACTTCTCCAGCTTTTACCTCTAGATTGATGCCATTTAAAATATTTTTATCTTCAACTTTAGCATGTAAATTCTTAATACTTAACATAACTTATTTTTCTTTATTAATAATTTCAACTATTTCTGTAATTTCTAATTTCACTGACCATCCCTCATCATTTTTATCTTTATTTTTCAATCTTCCCTTAAGAATAACTGGGATGAAATCAAATTCATCTTTTTTGATTGAAGACAATTTTTCATTTAATTCATTAACCTTTTCATTAATAATAATTCCATAGACATTCTTGTTAGTTTGTAATACTGCTGCATTATTGTAAAAAACATAATCTCCTGATAATATAATCAAATCGTTATTTTTTGTTTCAACAACTTCATTTGAAACAACTTTATCCTGTTTAGAATCACAACTAAATGTGATAAGCAAAAAGAGTATTAATATTTTATAGATTTTCATATTAAAATTTTTTTTATCCAACAGAGCCTTCTAGTGAAATTTCCAATAGTTTTTGAGCTTCAACAGCAAACTCCATAGGTAGTTTATTTAATACATCTTTACTAAAACCATTAACGATTAATGCTATTGCTTTTTCAGTATCTATTCCTCTTTGATTACAGTAGAAAATTTGATCTTCACCAATTTTACTTGTTGTTGCCTCGTGCTCAATCTGTGCTGTTTTATTTTTAGCTTCGATGTAGGGGAATGTATGAGCACCACATTCATTGCCCATAAGTAAACTGTCACACTGTGAGAAATTTCTAGCATTTTCAGCTCTGGAATTAATTTTGACTAAACCTCTGTAGCTATTTTGTGACTTTCCAGCAGAGATGCCTTTAGAAATGATTGTTGACTTGGTGTTTTTACCAATATGAATCATTTTTGTTCCTGTATCAGCTTGTTGATAATTATTTGTTACAGCTATTGAATAAAACTCTCCAATTGAATTGTCGCCTTTGAGGATACAAGAAGGATATTTCCATGTTACAGCACTCCCAGTCTCAACCTGTGTCCAGGAGATTTTAGCATTGGTCTCACATAGCCCTCTTTTTGTAACAAAATTAAAAACTCCTCCTTTACCATCAGAACTTCCAGGAAACCAATTTTGTACTGTACTGTATTTAATTTCAGAATCATCTAAAGCTATTAGTTCAACAACAGCGGCATGAAGTTGATTTTCATCTCTGCTTGGCGCCGTGCAACCTTCAAGATAACTCACGTAACTTTCTTTATCTGCAATAACAAGAGTTCTTTCAAATTGTCCTGTACCAGCTTGGTTAATTCTAAAATAAGTAGAAAGTTCCATCGGACATCTAACTCCTTTAGGTATATAACAAAATGAGCCATCACTAAAAACTGCTGAGTTTAAGGCAGCATAATAATTATCTTTTACTGGGACTACTGATCCAATATATTTTCTTACTAAATCTGGATGATTTTTTATTGCTTCACTAATTGAACAAAAAATTATTCCTTTTTCTGAAAGAGTTTTTTTAAAGGTTGTTGCAACAGAAACTGAATCAATTACTACATCCATTGCAACTCCACTTAGTTTCTTTTGTTCGTCAATAGAGATTCCAAGCTTTTTAAATGTTGCCAGTAATTCAGGGTCAACTTCACTTAAATCATTGTATTTTGGTGTGTTTGATGGGGCTGAATAGTATGATATTGCTTGAAAATCAGGTTTGTCATATTTAACATTTGCCCAGTCAGGTTCTTTCATTTCTTCCCATACTTTGTAGGCTTTTAGCCTCCAATCCGTCATCCACTGAGGTTCATTTTTTTTCTTAGAAATAGCTTTTACAATATTTTCATTTAAACCAACAGGGAATGTGTCAGAGTCCATTTTAGTATAAAAACCATATTCGTATTCTTTTGTTTTTAACTCTTCTCTTAAATCGTCTTCAGTGTATTTAGCCATATTTTTTTATTTAAAGTGAAAAACTTTCTCCGCAACCACATGTTCTATTTGCATTAGGATTGGAAAAAACAAAACCAGTGCCGTTAAGACCGCCAGAGTATTCTAAAGTTGTTCCAACTAGGTATAAAAAACTTTTTTTATCAACCACTATCTTTATATTTTTATCCTCAAACATTTTATCTTGTTCAGTTGTGTATTTATCAAATTTCAAATCATAGGAAAGTCCTGAGCAACCACCACTTTTAACGCCAACTCTAATAAAGTCTTCTTCAGGGTTGTAACCATCATTAGACATTAGCTCAATGACTTTGTTTTTCGCTAAATCAGAAATTTTAATCATAAATATATATATAAAATATACTAGCATACAAATATACAATATAACTCTTGTTTTTACATACTTTTTGACCTATTTATATGATTGAATTTAAGCCTATGTTCTAAAAGAATGTTAAATTTGTAAAATGATTGAAGATAAAAATATAAG
>Ga0257114_1001845_pt1 | contig 14562 bp, 31 predicted proteins | sample SI112_10mmetaG_FD_190149 | JGI IMG/M metagenome (GOLD analysis project Ga0257114, IMG submission 190149) | Marine microbial communities from Saanich Inlet, British Columbia, Canada - SI112_10m | ecosystem: Environmental > Aquatic > Marine > Inlet | place: Canada: British Columbia | collected...
CGTGATAACTATTACGTCAAGTTTGATGATGATGAACTACGACAGATCTTGAAAGAGATTAGTAATGAAGAAGTGAAAGTAAGAATAAGAAGTGCATTGGGAGAGACTATTGATCCCATAGATAAGTTTCACGCAACTATCGCATATTATAATAATGAAGTTTAAAGCACTTGTATTCGTTCGTTTGAGATCGCAGGTGGATGACTCTCCTGGCAATGCCGTGAGAGATGCCTGTAAGAGACTGTCCGAGTTGGACATCAAGAAACTTAGACTTGGCAAGGTGATTGATGTTTGGTTAGAGGCAGAAACTAGAGAGTATGCTGAGAAGGAACTCGAAATGCTTTCTGATAGATTTCTTGCTAACACAGTTATGGAAGATTGGGATTATGAATTGACTGAGATTGAAAATTTCCCTAAAGGTATTGAAGCATGACCGATTTTAACGCACCAGGATCTAATAAAATAGGAATCACTCCTGTATTTACAGATTTTGTAGTTAATTTACAACTCGATAATGTAGTGAAAATCTTAAATGCTAAGATCGAACGTTGTAATGTATACAACAGTGACAATAGAGATGAAGTATACAAACAAATTACTATTACATACAAAGTGGAGGATGATTCATGACACACGAATACGATCTCACGGAACAATCTGACCTTGACATGTTAGATGAGGTTGATGGTGAGTATTACAACTGGGATCAGAATCACTCTGGTTATTTGTGGTTGACTGATGAATGTGTGGATAAGTATGGATTAGAGAGAGGTGTGGATGTTGAACCAATCGACTGGGAGAATCTTTATAAAGATGATGATTACTATGAGGAATATAAAGAGAGAGGATTAAAGTGGGATCTTTACATTCAACAGTATGCCTCAGTGCATGATAAAGATGGAAAGTATCTCCGTGATTGCACATATGAGGACTGGGAAGTATGTAAGGTAAATGGTATCAAAGAAGAAATGTTATCAGATGAAGGTTGTGAGGTTATGGGATGGTGTGACGGATGATTGTAAATCTAACAAAGAATGAGATAAAGCATCTTGTATATCTTCTGGGTAGAGGAGATGGTGATTATCCTGAATTGAATCAGAATTTACTAAACAAATTAGAATCATTGATTGAAGTCTGTACTTGTAAAGAAAAAGATTCTGAGATTGAACAATGAAAGCATCATCTGATCGATGGATTGTCTCATGGAAACGTGAGAAGAAAAATGGTTACACTTCAACTCAGCAAGTTGTAGTCTATGGAATTAAAAATGTTGAGCACATTATCAATACAATGGTTCCGACTGATGAATGGAGTGTAACACCAGCATGACTACTAAAGAAAAACTTTTATTCTTATCATCTTTTATCTGGGTTTTACATTGGGGAACATGTCTAGCATCTACCATTCTGGATACGGTTATTCTAAAGTCCTCTGTGAGGATATTACCTATTGGTTTTTGAATGAATACTTTCCACGACATAAAATTGATGTGGATATTATTCATAAAGGACTGAAACGTGATGGTGTTGTTGGGTATTGTGATGTGATTGGTAATGATTATCGGCCACGACACTTCCTGATTGAACTTCAGGCACGTATGTCTGAGGAGTTGTATGTAAAAACTCTTTTTCATGAACTGACCCATCTGGCACAGTGGGTAGGTGGTTCTCTGCGGCTTCATCATGGAAAAATGAGATATTGTCAAGAACCGGTGGAGAATTATGATTATTGGGATCAACCACATGAAATTGAGGCACGGGAGGAAGAAGTAAGGCTATATGATCAGTGGTTAAATGGGAAATAGAGTGTGTCAGTCTACTCACTTAATATTATCCAAAAGGTCCATTAGATTCTATTATGTTAGTGACGTTACCAAAGTTTGTCACTGTTTTACTTGTGCCACTTTGATCTTCTGTTAGTGTTCCTCCACCATTAAATAGGAGTAGTTTTGTATTTGTAATTGCAGTAAGATTCGATGATGGTACTGTGATTGAGCTAGAGTCTGTGTAAAGTGCAGTGCCGACAACAAATCTAAAGTTGCTTATTTCTACATCTGATTCATTAACGATCGTATTAGTTCCATATACCGCAGCACCAATTGAGAAATATGTGAAATCATTAGAAGTAGTTAAATATGACCAATCTCCAACATTACTGTTTGTCGATTCATTGGTAATTTGATCTCCATTCAGATATGCTCTGAATGTTGAATCTGACGAATCATAGCATAATGCCACATGTTTCCAAGATGATGTTTTAATGCTTCGACTTGAAATGGAAGGTGATAGTGATTTAGTAAATAATGAAAACAAACCCCATTGATGCTTATAATCATATCCTCCATATGTATTAGTTGCATTATGCCTCAATCCTGCGTATACGGATGCATTATTACCACTATACATAGTCCATAATGTAGACATTGAAGTTGTAGTGGCATTTCTTGCAAAGAATTCAATTGTCCAGGAACTACCATTAAAATTAAAGTCAGAGTGATTACTAACTGCAATTGCCTGTCCACTTCCATTAAATAATGCACCATATGATAGATCAGGTGTTCGTTTCAATCTCTTAATCATCCAAGAACGTGAGTTTGTGTTGGAGAACTGTGATTGGGCGGGTGGTTATCTCTACCGTAATGCATATTACCAAGGTGCTTAATTATTATGACAAAAACTGAAACCTGCATTGAATTAAATGTGCATGAGTTGGATATTATACTCAAGGCCCTTGAATTGGTAGAGAGCGTAGATGAGACACTGGAATAATACTGGCACAAATGTATATGTTTGTGCTGATAAACCTAATGGTGGTTATTGGTGTACTAAACGCAATTAATATTATCCAAATGATATCATATTAGACTATTTGGAAAGGGTTTTGTTGATAAATTAACATTCGTATACCAAACTTTTATTGAGTCAATGTTTGAAGGATTATTAAAAGTATCTTCCCAATCTGTATTAGTGTCTGAAGGATTATTATTGAGATTAGCAATACTATTACCACCCACTTCTCCATATCCTTGAGTATTACTTCCAAATGTATTAGTTGGTGGAGATGCAGCTTGCAGACCCGTAGCAATTAATTGTATCGTATTACCAGTCTTTACATATGCATATAAAACTTTATCTAGTTTATTAGCAACAAGATATATCGTCACTTCAGTGCTACCATTCAATATTGAAGACATATCATATTCAATTTTGGAAGAATCAGCATCAGTTCCCCAAGTAATATTATCACTACTAAAAGCAGATCCTCTTAAGACACCATTATTAAGTCCAGCAGAAACACCGCTACCAGTTCCTCCCAAATCAATTAAAGTGCCAGTATCAGTAGTCGAAAAAGTTCCAGTTATTGCCACAAGAACATCCACACTTCCAGAACTAGATCCAGTTGGCGACTCTGGGAATGAAGTTTTTGTTATGTCTGCAGATCCATATTCACTGTCTACAGTTTTTGTTATGACAGTACCAAAAGGTCCAATAGATTCTTCGACGTTACCAAAGTTTGTCACTGTTTTACTTGTGCCACTTTGATCTTCTGTTAGTGTTCCTCCACCATTAAATAGGAGTAGTTTTGTATCTGTAAGTGCAGTAAGATTTGATGTTGGAACGGTAATTGTTCTCGATCCAGTTGATCCAGTATATGTGTATACTGCATTATTGGTCCATCTAAAGTTGGAAATTTCACCATTAAAATAATCTCCAGAAGATTGGTAATCAAAGCCAATTTTTAATTTAAAATCATTACCAATATATTGAGAACAGTCACCAAGATTGGGCTCGAAGCCAAAGTCTTTTTCATAAATTTCTGAACCATCCACAAATATAACCAATTTTTTTGTCGATTGATTATATTGCAGTAAAAAATGTTTCCAAACAGAAGCACTCAATACGTTTGATCCCATCGTTGTCGATAACAGACCAGTCTGATCATTTATTGCAAACGTAGTAATTAATCTATTATCGGTCTTTATCTTCAAAAACATAGCTGTTCCCCAAACTGGTGATGCACCTGGAGTGAAATCATTGGTGTTATTGTTATGGCCGAAAAAGAAAATTGGCATATCAGAACTAATTACTGATCCTTTTGCAAAGAATTCTATTGTAAAGGACAAGTTGTTAGTATAATAATCTTTTGCAAAGTCATTAGTTGGAATAATTATAATACTTTGATCAATTCCATTAAATAATGCACCATATGATAGATCAGGTGTTCCAGGTCCTATGTAAGAGGTTGAAGATCCAATTTTAGTCACACCTTTGAATTTTGTAACTTGATTATTCTTTCCTGTAATTCTTAGGGTCATAGTATTAGTAGGAGACAAATATCTGAATAATGGTATTTAGTTTTAATATATGATATAATTAGAATTAAGAGATGAATTCAAATCAGTGGTCAAATGAGGAATAGAGTGTGCCAATCGGCACACCGGTTCAATTCTTCCAAAACCAGTTGACGAAGTGTCACAGAACCCCTTGGAAAGTGCTCTGAATGCCTTATAATACAGAGGTAATCAAGGGAACACCACCTCACATGCAAATCACCAATAACGTCACCACTGTTGATTTCTTTCCTGAGGCATTCATTGCCGAGGCAGATGAAGTTAAAGGAATGATCGTAACAGTCAAACGTTTTCAGAAACGTGTCACCTTCAATTCTAATGGTCTGAAGTCTTATTCAACTGTGACGGCACTGACGGCACGTAATGAGTGGGACACACGTATTGCGAATGGTGCGGTGGTAACTGACTTCAACCTAGATCAAATGCCACGTTCAGAGTATGCTCCTATGGCAGTTGGATGAACCACTTGGGGCAGTGTCCACTCTGCCCCTAACTCTGCTCCACTCTGCCCTATAATAAGCACATACGCAACCGATCCCATGAAGATGTCACCCGAACTCAAGGCACGACTTGCTCAACCCGAATCCCGTGCAGAGTATGCTTTCAAGTTTATCTCACAATGGACAAAGAGTGGTGGCAGTGGTCATGCAATGAATGTATGGTCCGAATGGTTGGATGTTGTGAATGAAACAGTTGAACCCACCGAACTTTACTAAATGAAAGTAATTCAGTATGTATTGAGTGGCATTTGTATTACATTTGCCCTCAGTGTTTATTTGGTATTTTTGTCCCATCGTGATTCCAAACTGTTTCAGAACTATGAATCAACAACAATCGAATCAAGAGTTCGTGAATGATTTGTTTGACAAACTCTTCAGTCATGTTGACACGGACATGATTGATTTGCACGATGATGATACGTGCTGTGACCATCTTGAATTTGAACAACTCACTCTTGATTTCTAATGTCTGACCTAACTTTTTCTGGTGTATTTCTAACGGTTGAGGAGCACAATTGCATGTATACGGTTTGTAGTGAGGGTGAATTATTCCGTGTTCCATTCAATCAGTTAGTATTAAACTTTGATGAGTTTGAGATTGTAGATTTTTGGGATGATGATGTGGATGGGGAACAGTTGGAGGAGATACAATCAAAGTTAATTGATATGATACAAATTGCCGGACTGTATTTCAAATCACAACCAATAGCATTATCAGGAGTTAATGAATGAAGAAGACTGAGATTACTATTGAACTGAATGTACATGAGTTGGATATTATACTCAAGGCACTTGAATTAGTAGAGAACGGAGATGAGATACAGATCAATCGATCATCGGGTAGTGTTGATACATTGTATGATCGGTTATATGATTATTATGTTACCTTAGACACATCAAACGTTGAACTCAATTATGAATCTTATGTTGAACCCTCTTTCTAAAAGAACACCAGTGACACCACAGACGAATCCAGAGTTATGGTATTCATGGTATAATGTGGTCAAAGAAGATGCTCCTGAGGTATTGGATCAGTTTATTGAAAACACTGCCGCCAAGATGGAACTGACTGTTGATTACTTTACTGCGGAGTTCTTATGACTAAGTATGTGTATTTGATTGATCATTGGTCTTTATCGGGGTTAATTGTCTTAATTGCAGAGAATGATATGAGAGCATTTTCTCTTGTAATTACAGATCCAGAGATTAAGTTTCAGGAAGAGGATACTGATGCAGTAATGAATGAGATTACAAATGCCACAAAAATGAAGTTGTCTGATGATTATGAATGTGGTATAATTAGTGCAATGGTAATCGAATAGTATGGAAATTCCTTTATACAAAATTGAAGAAAAATCAACATTAGGTTGGACAATTGTAAAGACATTACTTACAAGGAAAGAATGTGAGGAAATTTATGATGGTTTATTAAATGAAGGTATCAATCCTAAAAGAATTAAAATCACCAGAGTGTCATGATTGATTTTCCACATCTACCACCCGAAGGTTTTTCTTATTCATTTGAATCATTTAATGCAAGGTATGATGCAGTATGGATAGTCAATCATGCAGAGTTCTCTTATAGAGATACACCACCAAAAGCAATATGGGGATTCTATTCATCAAAGAAGGGAAAGTATTATGCACCGATCAATTCAAAGAAGGTAGGTAAGGAAGTATTGATTAAGGATACAACTCCCTATAGTGCAATGAAAAAGAACCTAAATCCATTAGAAGCAATATTGTATTCATGAGTTATGTTCCAAAGGTTAATGATTATGTAAGATGGAATCATCATGGTATTATACATGAAGGATGGGTATACTTTGTTGATAGTGCTTATATTACGATTGAGACAGGAGTGAAACCTAAACCAAACTGTGAGTATACCAGAGAGGAGAAACACAAGTATATTCATACTCTGCTTTGTTGTTATCCTCATCAGTGGAAAGATCTAACTTATGTGAAGAGCCGGAAGAGCATTTATGAATAATTATAAGAAAGTATTATTTCCTATACATATTTTTCAAACAAATATACGCGAAAATGAATTAATTCTGGATGATGCATTAGATGAAATTGAATATCTTTATAAAAGAAAAAATTTAAAGGTTCCTGATGGATGGTTGACCGATAATCTTTTTACCACATTTGAATCAGATCAAATCAATTCATCTTTATTTCATAAAGATAGTATATTTGTTAAGTATTATCGTGAGTATATGACGAAGTTTTTTGATAAACAAGTTGAATTTGAATTTGAGGATATTTGGTTAAATATCTATTCAAGAGGTGAATTTCAGGAGCAGCACTCACATTTATCTCCTAACATGTTTATGAAAAGGGTACATTTTTCTTGTATTCATTATTTAAAATTTGATCCAGAGGTTCATAAACCTGTAATATTTGTTGATCCGATAGATGAAATGAGGTATAATACATTAGAGATGGATTCGAATTATTATAGTGATAGATGGTCTCCACAGATTCGTGAGGGTGATTTATTAATGTTCCCATCATATTTGAAACATTTTGTGAATAAATCCGATCCAACACCAGATAATCCAAGAATATCAATATCATTTAATATTTGGATAAAACAATACGGAGATCAAACACATGAAGATTAATTTTGATGATGATTTTTTAGAAAAGAGAGAATTTGAGATTGTTCGTAATTATTGTTTAGATGCATCATATCATTATGGTGAGAGTGATAATGGTGATGGTATTGTGACTGGAATGATACACAACATACCAGAAACAGAATTTGTATATAAGTTATTTCGTAGGAAGTTAATGGATAAGTGTCCATTTCTTTCAAACATGAAATTATATCGAATGTATATTAATTGTTTTGCTCCAAATGAGAATCCATATTTTCATACTGATGGGGAGGGAGTTACATTTTTACATTATGTGAATAGTGAATGGAATTTACAAGAGGGAGGAGAAACGCAGTTTTGTGTGGATGAGAACATTTATGGTGTGATTCCAATACCAAATCGATTAGTCATGTTTGATGGTAGGATTTTACATCGTGCAACATCATTTCGAAATAGTCATCGATTTACGGTTGCAATTAAGTATTGTCCACAATAAATATAAAAAAAAGTCATTATATTCATGGCAACGAACGTCACAAAAACATCACATTTTACATCTGGTGCGGGTAATCCGATTTCATTTTCGCAGATTAAGTCGCAATTTGGTGGAAATACTTCTAATATCAAGGCGAGTACATATTTAAGAAATACAGGTGATGATGTTGATTGGGATGGACCTAATGCATCATCAATTAGTCCAAGGATACCAGATGCAACAGAGAATGGTAATATTACATCACAAAACAATTGGAGTGTAGATACGTTAAGAGATAGTATTACAGAATATAATGTCACTCAGAGTGGAAATGATGAAGAAGTAGTATATTATGATGCTGATACATCAACATGGAATGGAAATTTAAATCGTAATATTTTAAAGAAATTTGATGTAACAGGAACGGTTTTTGCAAATGAAAGTAATAAAGATGCACTTACATTTGAGGGCAATTTATATAATCTAGAGATAGAGGTTGATGAATCGGGTGCAATTTATGGTGAGGGAGGTGAGGGAGGTGGTAGAGGTGGAGATGCACTATATGTAAGAAATACTTATACGAAATCAGATGTTGAGATTCGATCTTATGGTAGGATCTGGTCTGGAGGTGGTGGTGGAAATAGTGGAAATAGTGGAAATAGTGGTGGAAGTTTGAGTTGTAGTAGTACTAATTATTTCAGTACTGGTAATCCTTTTAAGGGTGGAAGATCAGTCGGAGACGGAAGACCTGGAAGGTCATGTCGTAATGCAAGAGGTGGAGCCACTTGGGTTTCGATCCAAACTCAACATTCGATAAGAAATCGTTGTCGTGGAGGTGGAACAAGAAGATCTGAGACGGGTGATTATCCGTCAGGTTCTTATCAATGTTCTGAAAGTTGGACTATTCTTTGTCGACAACACAGTTCTTGGACCATGTATGGAGGAGCAGGAGGAAGTGGTGGTGCTGGAGGACGTGGCAGAGGATTCAGTTATCAGAGCGGAAATTTATCAGGAGGTGCTGGAAACACAGGAAACACGAGTAGTTGTAGTGGAGGAAGTTCAACAGGTAATAGTGGAAATCCCGGAACGAGTGGTGGAGATTGGGGACAATCTGGAGGAAGTGGTGCTCCTGCAGGATTTGGAATACAAAAAAGAAATACCAGAGTCGAATACTATTCAGGTAATACTGTAAAAGGTCCAATCGTTAATATATAATATGCAATGAGATTTTTATAATGTTGAATGATTTAGTATTTAAATTTATGGATGAATTTTTTCTTGCCGAGGCAGAAAAACCACTTCATGCATCAAAGAATTGTCAAAAAGAACGATGGAGTATTTGTCAGGGATGTGAACACTTTGATGAACCGGAGGAAGGATGTAAGGAATGTGGATGTTATTTACCACATAAGATAAAAGATCAGTGGGGTGATTGTCCATTAGATAAGTGGATATCAAATGATGAAGAATGGAAGAGTAAGTATTATAATGAATTAAAAGATGTTATAATAGAGAAGTATCCAGAGTATCAAGAATTAATTGAAAAACATGAACGAATCAATTGAATTAAAGGGAAGGTATTCTGATTTTATTGGAGAATACTCATGTGCATATTCTACTGAGTATTGTAATGAGATTATCAGATGTTTTGATTACTATCAAGATATTGATGCAGTTTATTGTGGTGATGATCAATTTGTGAATAGTAATGCAGGTAGGTTTGATTGGGCATTAGATTTATATAATATGAGTCCGAGTATGAATGGTAATGTATCACAACAAATGAATGAAGTATTGTTTGAGTGTTTAGAAGAGTATACACAAGTCTTTGGTCATTTAAAAACAGTACCATTTTATTCATTGGCACAAAAGATACAGAAGACGCCAGCAGGAGGAGGTTATCATGTCTGGCACGATGAGAATAGTAGTATACAAGAAGCACGAAGATCTCTTGTATGGATGGTATATTTAAATGATGATTATGAAGGAGGAGAAACAGAGTACTTGTATTATAAGAAAAGAATACAACCAGAGAGAGGTAAGTTACTTATATGGCCTGCAGGTATGACACATTGCCATAGAGGAGGATTGGTATTGAAAGGAGATAAGTATGTTGCAACAGGATGGTTCTATCTGGGAGGAATGAATTATGGAAGAGAAGAATAGAGATGAGGACTTTCCTTCTGTTAATGAACAAGGAAAGAATCTAGCAAAGTTTACATTTGAAGTAGTCAAGAATGTAATTGATCTATCACCTAGTAATGAGACTAAGTTACTTCTATCAAAGGAAGAACAGAAGGAAAGATTGGATATATGTAAGAAGTGTGATTATTATAGTGTAAGACAGAATAGGTGTAGACAGTGTGGTTGTCATTTGTCTCATAAGGTGAAGTTTGGTGTGAGTCGGTGTCCAATAGGTAAATGGTAATCTTATGTGAAGAGTTGGAAGAGTGTTTATGATTAAATGTAATTCCACTTGTGATCAAATGCCCATTTCCAGTATTCACCATTCATCCTATTCTTAATGTTGCGTGTTATACCTGCTACACCACTATAATCACCTTCACTCTTAATATAAAATGATGCTTCACTTATGCTATTGAAGGTAATCGTTTCACCGGTATGAATGTTAATACCTTTTACCGGTTTCCTTCTTTTGGCTGCACTTATTGCAGATGCTTTCTTATAATGTTCTGTACTGTGCCTATTAGTGGCAAAAGTGATCTTATCAAAAGAAATGATCTTACCTTTCTTATGGAATAGATACCAACCCTTACATTGTAGTTTATTCTTATGGGGACTTTTTAATGAACGAAATACACCATTATTATTCTTTTTATCTCCTTCTATGAACTCAGAACAATCTGCCTGACTCTTCCATTCCTTATATTCACCATTAGTATTATATCCATAGACACCAGTTCTAATTCTAATCTGCTTATCTTTCCATTTTTTTAATTTCTCACCTTTCCAAGTCCATCTATAATTATGTGATTGAAATACATTACCTTTACAACATTGTCTAATACATTGTCTTTCATTTCCAGAAGGTTTATATCCTAATGTTTCTAATGCTGCGACACCAACAGTATCATAGTCACAGATATAAACATCATCTAATGTATAACAACTGACGGCACGACTTTTAGGATGCTTAGACCAATACTTTGATGGTTTAGATATACCTTCTCCACCATAGGTACAGTTATATCCCGCACCATCACAGGTATTATATTCTGCAATGTAATGTTTTTCTCTTTCATTTACATTATCATCAGTACATTCTTCTAATACTCTAAACTTAAAGTTGTTACTACCATACTTATTGATTGCTTTAATAATAGGCATTGAATGAATGGAATTGTATGCCGATGTACTCTCTTTTAATCTGGCATTATTGATGTGTTCTTTCCATCTATCATATGGATTGAGTTTAGTTGTTTTACCAATATATTGCTTACCATTCAGATTGTTTGTAATGCTGTAGATGTATGCCATTATTGAATTATAATATATTTCTGTGTTCTGTATATATGTTGATTTAAAACTATTATAGAGTTTTTTACATAGTTGTGGAAAAGTATTGTATTTCTGTGGATAAACCCTATTATTTGTGTGGAAAACTATGTATTACCTGTGGATAATCTTCTTATAAATCTTCTCTAAAGGTCTTATAAACCTCTCAGTTCTTGTGATTTAATGTCATTATAAACTTTCTTATAAACCTCTCAGTCCTTGTGACCTTTACCTGCGAGCATAGCACACCGAGAGTATCTTGTCAAGCACCCCCGCATAAAAATACTGAGACCCACACATTTTTCTCGACGATACTTATAAATAATGCTTATGGATCTCGACTAGATATACACTTGACATCTAGACGAGATAACAGTATAATAACAAGGTAACATACAAATCTCGACGAGACCCATGTATTACTACGATCACAATCTCGACTATACATCATTAAGCAATGATCATAACGTATACGATCTCGACGAGATGTGTGAGACATACATGCATAATACATCACGAGATATGCAACTAGATGCATACGATGATGATGATGAGTATGCACGAGATACGCATGATTACGTCGAGCTTGCATACAAACATTACGCATGATATAATACGTAAACATCACACGAGATACACATGTACGCACAGAAACGCATTGTAAGTGTTACATTAGACATTGAGTGTTATGAAGATCTAGACCTTAAGAATATCAATTGGGTTGATATCTTGGGACTAGAAGGTGATGAGAATATTGATATTAGTATAAAAGAGACTGCAGACAACTACTAGTGTGCCAGTTCGTGGATCGGCACAGTTTAAACTGGTGTCTTGTGCCAATCGTGGAACTGTCCACTAAATGAGCACAGGGCACCAAAATCGTGTATTGTAGTTAAGTCATCAGGAATTCATCCCAAAAATGATTAACAACGACACACTTGAGATGTTATCAGCACGGGAACAATTAATGGAGGACATCGATGCTATTATAACATCACAATATTTGAATGATAAAATTGATGAAGATGATATGGAAGATTTAATTCGTGTCCTATGTGATAGTGTCTGTAAGAATTTCCCCACTAAGTAACACAAACCGATCCGGCTGCCTCCCAGTCGGCAAAGTGTCACAAGGTTCCGGCACAGACCTCAAAATCGTGTATTGTAGTTAAGTCATCAGGAATTCACCAAATGCAAGGTTACAACGGTTGGGCAAATTGGGAAACCTGGAATGTTGCTCTCTGGATCGGAAATGATTACAACTTGTATGAACTTGCATGTGATGTTGCAAGAGATGGTGGAACTTATGGACACCTGGTGAGTATGATTCAAGAGTGTGGAAGTAAAGAAACACCAGACGGATGTAAGTGGGACGATGTAAAGATAGACGGAATCGAGGTTAATAACATGATGAGAGAACTTATAGACTAAGTAACACTTACTCACCTCACACTCACTAACACTTTTTTTAAAATGGATTACGACACTTTCGACACTGACATTTTTTCTGAGATTAATGATATGCCCGGTGAGATTTATGATGTAATTGAATACAAAGAAGAGTATGAAGATGATAAGAAGTTTGATGTGGAAGGATATCTCAACGGTAAGATAGATTACTAAGTAACACTCACTCATTCATTCACTCCTATCTAATACTACCATGACCGAACTTGAAATGCAAGCAATTGAAGTCCTTGAAACTATTGAGGATTCTGTTGAGTATATCTGTCAAGAGCATATATTGAGTGGCGAAAAGGTCTGGACTATGATAGCAGCACTTGCAGATACCAAACTTACACAATTCCCTGATAATTGAGAGACTAAGTAATACTCAGGTCAGCCGCGAGTGGACAGTTGGTCAAAGTGTCCACTAAAACGGCACAGACCCCCAAAATCGTGTATCTTATAGGAGTGGAGGGGACAGCACCTCACCACACCTCTCAGACCCTTCTACCTGCCTCTCATGCGTAAAATCGAACAGCAGATGATCCAAGCAATTAAAGATAACACTAACTGGACATCTGCGAACACATGCGTTACCCTTGAAGACGGTATCAGCAAGGTCTACCTTCATGGCAATTTGATTGCTGAGATTGATGAAGATTCACTGAAACTTTATGATGGTGGTTATCAATCAAAGACCACAAAATCCCGTCTGAATGCACTTCTTAACGCATTTGGATATACCTGTGGAACAAAGAATGAGCAGGTATTTCAACAGAATTGGACCTGGTTTGTTCGTGTCTTTAATGAAACATTCAACGAAATGCAAACCGTTAAGTTCACTTCAGGAATGCGTCTTGCATGATCAAAACTAAAAAAGAATGGGCATCAATCTATGCCCGATTCTACTCAATCGTTCTCATTCTCATCATTCTCTAATATGTTCCGCATTGCCTCTTCAATCACTACCCGTCGCACTTTGTGGGTTTCCAGTGATAACGTAGCAGTTCCTGCTTATATCCATGCCGGTGCATGTTCGTCCTACAAAGGTAGTGACCCCGGCAAATATCGTTGCAATCCTGAGGCAAAGAATATTTCCTTCCCTATCTGATACAAACTCCCCACCTTATTCATTCACTTTTTTCTCAACATTATGCAAAACAAGCACATCGAACATCCCGAAGATTCCATTCTCACCGGAGATCTAAGTGCTCTTGATTGTCTACGTAACGAAGGCAATCTGTCCGTGAAGATTGATGGGGCACCTGCAATCGTATGGGGGACTAATCCTGCGACGGGTAATTTCTTCGTGGGTACAAAGTCCGTCTTTAACAAAGTAAAGATCAAAATCAACGAATCGCATCAGGACATTGATAGGAACCACACGGGCAACGTTGCAACAATCCTCCATAAGTGCCTTGACTATCTTCCACAAAACGGAGGTATCTTTCAGGGAGACTTCATCGGATTCGGTGGAACTGATGAATACACACCGAACACAATAACCTATCAGTTCGATAACATTGTAGAGGAGGAGATTATCGTTGCCCCTCATACGTATTACACAGCAGAGAGTGACTTAAGGGATGCAATCGCACACCCGATGAACTTCATCATCACAGACACATTCTATTGTAAGTTCGTGAAACCTCTGGCAACGATTGCGTC
>Ga0257114_1001857_pt1 | contig 14502 bp, 17 predicted proteins | sample SI112_10mmetaG_FD_190149 | JGI IMG/M metagenome (GOLD analysis project Ga0257114, IMG submission 190149) | Marine microbial communities from Saanich Inlet, British Columbia, Canada - SI112_10m | ecosystem: Environmental > Aquatic > Marine > Inlet | place: Canada: British Columbia | collected...
GGCGGTATGCAGAGGCGACCCAACCGTTAGATACAAGTTTTGCTTGGGATGCAGAAAACAATCTTGGTATTTGCTCAGACTGGGTTAATGGCGGGAGAGTAGAAGGGGCATGGTTGAGCGGCAAAAGACTCGCAGAATTTATCATTCAATCCTTAAAAAATAACGATCCTTTAAAGAATTACTGGGGACATGGTAATTAATCCTTATTTTGCAGGATATTTCTAAATTTTTGTATTATGTGAAGCTCGACCTACTGATTTATGAAACAGAGTTTGGCTTTGAATTTAGGTGCTCTTGAATGAATACACTAATCTTAGAAAATGAAGATTTTTTAGATGAAAATACTGTAAAAATATATGGTAGACGTGCGAAACACATACTAGAAATAAAAAAACTTAGTATTGGTAGCGCTATAAATACAGGTCTAATCAACGGAAATTTAGGCATTGCAACTGTAAAAAGTATTGGTTCTACGCATATAATACTGGAGGTTTCACTAAACGATAAACCCCCTGCACCACTGTCTTTGTCACTTATAATAGCTCTTCCTAGGCCTAAAGTTCTAAAAAAAATTCTACAAACAGCTACCTCTCTTGGAATCAAAAAAATCTATCTAATAAACTCCTGGAAAGTAGAAAAAAGTTATTGGCAAACGAATCAGTTGAGTGAAAAAAATATACGCGAGCAATTATTGCTTGGCTTAGAACAGAGCTGTGAGACGGTTGCACCCGAGGTAATCATAAGAAAACAGTTTAAGCCATTTTTAGAGGATGAAATTGGTTCTATAGTTAAAGATTCTATTGCTCTAATTGCACATCCTTGTGAAAAAATATTTGACTCCGAAAGAGTAAAAAAAAATATTGTTCTTGCTATAGGTCCAGAAGGTGGTTACACAGAATATGAGTTTAAAAAATTTATTGAAATGGGCTTCCAACAAATATCCTTGGGCAAAAGAATACAAAGAGTAGAAACGATCTTGCCTTTACTAGTGGGTAAATTATGTTATTAATCTAACTTGAAGCTGTATAGAATTAATTTCAAAAATATGTAAAACAGTGTATCTTTCAATTACATTTTTAATAAAGTAAGCTCTATATCTTAATATTTCAATATCTTTAAAAAGGAAAAAAAATGATTCTTTATGATTGTGACATAGCTCCAAACCCTAGACGAGCCAGAATGTTTATAGCTGAAAAAGGCTTGGATATAGAGAAAATTGAAGTTGATATCATCGGTGGTGAAAATTTGACGGAAAGTTTTCTTTCTATCAATCCTAGAGGCTTGTTACCCGTTTTGGAGCTTGATGATGGAACAAAAATTGATGAGGTTATGGCAATCTGTAGATATCTTGAAGAAGTTTATCCGAAAAATCCACTCCTTGGATCTACCCCACTTGAAAAAGCTAGAGTTGAAGGGTACCAACGTAAAATGGAATTCGACGGTATGATTGCTATATCGGAAGCTTTTAGAAATAACGCTATAAACGAACGTTTCACATATAGAAGTTTGCCGGGGCGTGATGGAACTTCAGCGATAGAAGGTCTTGTCGAAAGAGGTCTTAGTACTTTAGACAATTTTTATATTTGGTTAGAGCGCTACTTAACAGAGAATGAATTTGTTGCTGGTAAAAACTTTACTATGGCTGATATTACAGCTTTTGTTGCTGTAGATTTTTCTAAATGGGTCAAAAGGAGGATTCCTAAAGAGAATACCAAAACACTTGAGTGGTACAATAAAGTTTCTTCAAGAGGCAGCGCTAAAGCCTAAAAATTTTACGCATAAAAAAATGAATCCTGATACTCTCAAATCTTCCCAGAATCTTAAGCTAGCTATTGTTGGTCTTGGGTATGTTGGACTACCCCTAGCGGTTGAGTTTGGAAAAACTCGACCTGTTATTGGTTTTGATATCAACACAGACAGGATTCAAGAACTTCGAGTTGGAATTGATAAGACTCTTGAGGTCGAAGAAAATGAGCTAAGAGATGCTAAAAATTTAATCTTCACAGTAGATAAGGAAGATTTAAAAACTGCTAATTGTTATATAGTTACTGTCCCAACTCCTATTAACTCACAAAAAAAACCTGACCTATCCCCCCTTCTGCAAGCAAGCGAATTGATCAGTAGGGTATTAAATCAAGGCGATATAGTCATATATGAATCAACAGTTTACCCTGGAGCTACAGAGGAAGTATGTGTTCCGGTACTAGAAAAATACTCAAACTTAAAATATAACGAAGAATTTTTTTGTGGTTACAGCCCAGAAAGAATCAATCCTGGCGATAAACTACATCGTATTACTAACATAAAAAAAGTCACGTCAGGCTCTACATCGAAAATTGCTGATTTAGTCGATGATCTTTATAATGAAATAATAACTGCGGGTACCCATAAAGCTCAAAGCATTAAGGTAGCAGAGGCTGCCAAAGTTATTGAAAATACCCAGCGGGATCTAAATATAGCATTAATAAACGAGCTTGCAATAATCTTCGATAAAATGAATATTGATACTGAGGAAGTTCTCGAAGCAGCCGGGAGTAAGTGGAACTTTTTACCTTTCAGGCCCGGACTTGTCGGCGGTCATTGTATTGGAGTTGATCCTTACTATCTGACCCATAAAGCTCAATTAATAGGCTATAATCCAGAAATTATTCTAGCTGGTCGAAAAATGAATGATGGTATGAGCTCTTATATCGTTTCAAACTTGATATCTGCAATGGAAGAGAAAGGCATTCCCGTAAAGAAATCAAAAATTCTTATAATGGGTTTAACTTTTAAAGAGAACTGTCCAGATCTTCGAAACACGAAAGTCGTTGACCTTATTGATGAATTAAAAACATATGATTCTCAAGTGGAGGTTTTTGACCCCTGGGTAGATGAAGAAATGGCAGCATCTATGTATGACATCAAAATGACGGCACAGCCTTCAAAAAATACATATGATGCGATAGTGATAGCTGTTGCACATAATCATTTTAGAGCTATAGGTGCGGATGAAATAAACAGCTTCGCAAACTCCAATCATGTTATATATGATCTTAAATACCTTCTGGATAAAAATTCCTCAACAATGCGACTATAAACATTAAAAAATGAATTAATAGCCAAGCATATAAGGATTATTCTTGGTAATCGAATTATTTCAGGTCAGTACCGATCAAAGTTATAACTTTAATTTTTTATGGTGATTTTCAAAAAATTTAGCAACAGAACTATATTATATCTATATTTTTCTATATTAAATTGTATCTGATAGCACTTTTTGCATAAAAGGTAAATCTGCCAGCATACGTTCCATTTTTATGGTGTCTAACTGAATAGTATTATGAGAGGTGTACGCTACGGCATCAGGTATTGTTGTTTCACCTTCTTCAACAAATTTTCTATAATTTAGGTCTCGCGCGTCGGGTGATATTTTATAGTAATTACCGAGGTCTTCAGAGGCAACTTTTTCTTCACTGCTAAGAAGAGCTTCATACAATTTCTCGCCGTGCCTAGTACCAATAATATCAATTTTATGATTCGTAATTTTCATCAGATTTAAAATTGATTGTGCAAGTTGCCCGATTTTTATTGCAGGTGATTTTTGAACAAATATATCCCCAGTTGAGCCATTATTAAATGCATATAAAACAAGATCAACGGCATCATCAAGACTCATCATGAATCTAGTCATTTCTGGATCAGTTATGGTAATCGGCCTATCCATAAGGATTTGATCCACAAATAAAGGTATGACGGATCCACGTGATGCCATCACGTTACCATAGCGGGTTATGCATATTGTTGTGGAACTATTTTTTCTTGATTTTGCGACAGCGATCTTTTCCATCATTGCTTTTGAAAAACCCATAGCATTAATTGGATAAACAGCTTTATCAGTGCTGAGACATATAACTTTTTTAACTTTTTCAGAAATCGCTGCTTCAAGTACGTTTTCAGTACCTAAAATATTTGTTTTAACTGCTTCTAATGGGTGAAATTCACAAGATGGAACCTGTTTCAGCGCGGCAGCATGAAAAATAAAATCAACTCCATTAACGACACTAAGAACAGATTGATAGTCTCGCACATCGCCAAGATAAAACTTCAATTTTGGATTATTGTAGCGCTTCCGCATATCATCTTGTTTTTTTTCATCTCGACTAAATATACGAATTTCCTTTACACCTAACTTCACCATTCTTTTAAGGATTGCATTTCCAAATGAACCGGTTCCGCCAGTGATAAGCAATATTTTGTCGGTATACATTTTTTAATATCCTCTCTGTAAAAATCTCTAGAATCCACAACTTACTTTCTAGGTTAACCCTAGCATCACAGAACAAAAATTTCCACATATCTTAAAGGGTTGCTGCCCAGATCTTACTACCAGCAAAGGACCTCATTTTTTATATAGTTCGTTCAACAATTTGCTATATAAAGTAAATGAATGGCGGTGAGAGAGGGATTCGAACCCTCGGTACGTTGCCGTACACACGCTTTCCAAGCGTGCGCCTTAAGCCACTCGGCCACCTCACCATATGAACAAACATAATAATGAAAAGTCTATTTCGTTCTATGCTTGCATCTCTAACCATAATAAATAGACGGGACTTTACACAACCCACCTATCAATAGTAATTATCAGGGCCAATCCTGAAAGTAATCGTTAGTGTTAATTTTTGAAGCGCTAGCCTCACGCCCAACAGGCATAGTTCCTAGATATAGAAAACCAACAATTTTCTCACTATCAGCTAAGCCTAATCCCGCAGAAAAATTCACGTCATAAGCGACTTCACCAGTTCGCCATACTGCCCCTAATCCTAACGCATAAGCTGCATTCAGCATATTTTGAGTGGCAGCTCCAGCTGAGATTATTTGCTCTATTTCTGGAACTACAGGATGCTGTTTGAGGCTTGCAATTACAATTATAATAGTTGGAGCTCTCATCGCTTTTTTAGCCAAGAGTTCACATTTATTTTCTGTCACATTACTGATTTTTTGTTTTTCAGTCGCTATGAATAATTCACCTAGTTTTTTTCGTGAATCGCCTTCAATAACTAAAAATCTCCATGGCCTCAAACGACAATGATCAGCTGCCCTAAGAGCTGATTTCTTGATTTCCTCAAGAGCTTCTATTGTTGGTCCAGGGTCAACCAATCTAGGGCTAGAAAATCTGTTTTGTAACGCAACTAATGCATCCATTTTTCACCTTCACAAAAAGAAAGAATTTTTATTATAACAGACCATCTAAATGAAAAATAATTTATAGCATCAATTTATTGACGAGATGTACGAATCAGGGGGGGGCGCATCTTTCTTGAGCTACGATAAGGATTAATGTCTATGCCCCCTCTTCGGGAGTATCGAGCATATACCTCTAATTCCTGTGGTTGACAAAAAGCATTTATATCGGAATATATTCGCTCAACACACTGCTCATGAAAATCTTGATGATGGCGATATGAGATAATATATTTTAGCAAGCCTGCGGCACTAATCTGTCGCCCTGTATATTTGATCATAATACTCGCCCAGTCAGGCTGATTGGTCACAGGGCAGTTTGTCTTCAGCAAGTGACTATAAAGTGTTTCTGTGACAATGCAGTCGCTCTTCTCTGTAAATAAAAATGAAGCATCCAAATCATAAGAATCAATGCTCACATCAAGACTGTCTATCAAGATGCCTGAAAATGCAGGGAATCCCCGATTACAAAAAGCATCTAGGCTATAACTACGAACATCGACAAAACCATCTACGCAGTGTTCAATATCTTTTTTTACTATCGCCTCAATCTCATCGCGAGACTCACATTTCATTTGATTAAGGGAATTCAGATAGAGCTTTAAGGACTTAGACTCTACTATATTTTTTGTATCACACGACAAGGTAACTTCAATTACAGCAACAGTAGGTTTTCCTTTTAGATCTAACCAGGAAACTTCATATGCTGTCCATATATCTTCACCATAAAATGTGTAGCTATTTTCTATATTTATTGACTGTCGACCTTTTTTTCTAGGTATAGCGAATAGCAGCTCTGCATTATAATCTTCTGGGTATACTGTTTTAACACCTAAAATTAAGTCTTTATTCATAGATATAAGTACTATTTTTTTAAAAAATTAGGTTCTGAGGCGCTTTCCATGATCAAGCAAATAAAGGGAATAAGAAAACAAAATTATACAAAAAGAAATCACCATGAAAAATGCCCAATTTATGTTAACGTCAGTTATACCTAGGAAGCCATATCTAAAAGTGTTTACCATATAAAGAATAGGGTTACTCATTGAAATTCCCTGCCAAAATTTAGGCAACATTTCAATCGAATAAAATACCCCGCCCAGATATGTAAGAGGTGTTAAAACAAAAACTGGAATAATTGATATATCATCAAAACTATTTGCATACATAGCGTTGATAAAGCCTGTCAGTGAAAATAAGACTGAGGTAAAGAAAACAATAGCAACCGTTATAGTTGCATTATGTACATGCAGATCGGTAAAAAACAAAGACATGCAGGTGACTATAGATCCTACCGCTAAGCCCCTAGTCACACCGCCGATCACATACCCAAACAAAAGAACATGACTGGGCACTGGGGACACAAGCACTTCCTCAATAGATCTTTGAAATTTCGCGCCAAAAAACGATGAAACAACATTTCCATATGAGTTGGTAATAACAGACATCATAATAAGCCCGGGGACAACAAATTCAATATAAGGGAAATCTGACATGCTTCCAATACGAGGGCCTATTAAGGTACCGAAGATTATAAAATATAATGCAATAGTAATTGCAGGAGGAAGTAAGGTCTGCGGCCAAATACGAGTAAATCTTTTCACTTCTTTAACCACTATTGTAAAAAAAGCTATCCATTGCTCTCTAGGACTCATCCTGCATCCTCTTCATTTTTTTGCTCATGGGGCTGCACAAGTGAAACAAACAACTCCTCCAACCTGTTGGTTTTGTTTCTCATGCTAGAAATTTCTATACCTTGAGCGGTAAGGTTGGTAAACAACGTGTTTAAAGATTTATTTTTCTCAACCTCAACTTCGAAGCTGTTATTATTAATAATTCGTCCCTTGTAACCCTTTATACTCGGTAGTTCAGATAAATTTTCGTATGCGTCAAAAATAAAGGACTCCGAATTCAACTGCCGTAATAAATCACTAATAGAGGTATTTTGGATAATTTCTCCACGATCAATAATTGCCACATTCCGACACAAATATTCAGCCTCTTCTAAATAATGGGTAGTTAGAATTATTGTTGTGCCTTTCTCATTAATTTCCTTAAGAAATTTCCACATAGATCGTCTGAGTTCGATATCAACACCTGCTGTAGGTTCGTCTAAAATCAACAATTTAGGCTCATGGACAAGAGCCCTTGCTATCATTAGTCGTCTTTTCATTCCACCCGATAGCATCCGTGGAGTCTGGTCACGCTTACCCCATAGACCTAAGAGCTTCAGGTATTTTTCTGCTCGCTCTTCGGATAATTTTCTTGGAATACCAAAATACCCGCCCTGTGTGCTAATAATATCAAAAACTTTCTCAAACTGATTGAAATTAAATTCTTGTGGTACAACCCCAATATTTTTTTTTATTATTGGGAAATCTTTATCTATATTCATACCAAATACAGTTACGTTGCCCGATGTTTTTTTCACCAAGGAAGAAATAATACCTAAAATTGTTGATTTGCCAGCTCCATTTGGGCCTAAAAGTGCAAAGAAATCTCCTTGCTTGACCTCAATGTCAATACCCTTGAGTGCTAAGAGCCCTGAATCATATTCTTTAAAGAGATTTTTTATAGTCAAGCACGAATTTTTCATAGTTTTGGTAATCTACTAATTTATAGCCTGAACTGCGAGATTTAATTTATTTTTTTATAGGTAAATTATAAAAATTATTCCGCAAGGAACAATTTCTAAAAATTACTTAAAGAATTACACCGCATGGATTTTGAAAAATATAACGAAGTCAAATTATATTTTTAATTGGAGCGGGAAACCGGGTTCGAACCGGCGACCTCAACCTTGGCAAGGTTGCGCTCTACCAACTGAGCTATTCCCGCAGTTTCTTTGCAACAAGAGCAAAGCAACAAAAAATGGCGTCCCGTAGGGGAGTCGAACCCCTGTTACCGCCGTGAAAGGGCGGTGTCCTAGGCCTCTAGACGAACGGGACTAAAATTTCCTTTAAAAAAAACTGAATATTCTTTTAAAAAGGTCGCGCGCATTTTATGAAGCGGGCTCTAGACTGTCAAGCCTACTTTACAGCCTGCTCACTAAATTTAAATAAACAATTTAAAATATTACTTAAATTTATTTATGGACTAAGCTCAATGAGAGAGAATTTATACAATATCGCAAGCCCGTCGGATCAGGTCCATCAGTGAACAAATGCCCTAAATGAGATCCACAATATGCGCAAACAACCTCAACTCGCTCCATACCATAACTTTTGTCTGAGTGCTTGTTTACAGCACAATCACTTATTACATCAAAAAAACTAGGCCATCCAGATCCAGAGTCGTACTTTTTTTTTGAATCAAATAAAGGCTCTTCGCAACATACACAAATATAAATGCCTGCCGTCTTTTCAGTATTAAATTTTCCCGAAAATGCTGGCTCTGTACCTTTTTCCCAGCAGATATTGAACGTTTCTGGGGGTAATCTTCCGCGCCATTCTTCTTTACCAAGTTTTTTATCCTTCATAACATCAATCCCTTACTTTTCTTAGCTATCGGTGTAATTTAATATACAATAGTTAGATTATAATAAATTGAAATTATTGATAAAGATATCTATGCAATATATAAAACAATCAAAAAAATTAAATGATGTATGTTATGACATTCGTGGCCCAATTCACGAGCATGCAAATCGCTTAGAGGAAGACGGGCACCGCATTCTTAAGCTTAACATAGGAAATCCTGGTGCATTCGGTTTTGATGCGCCAGATGAAATAATCCAAGACGTCATACATAACTTACCAGAAGCCCAAAGTTACTGTCATTCAAAAGGTCTTTACAGTGCAAGAAAAGCTGTTATGCAGCGTTGTCAGGTTATGGGTATAAAAGATGTTGAGGTTGATGATATTTTTTTGGGTAATGGTGTCAGTGAATTAATAGTAATGGCTATGCAAGCTTTACTTAACAATGAAGATGAGATTTTAATTCCTGCCCCAGACTACCCACTTTGGACTGCTTCTGTAAATCTAGCAGGAGGTAAAGCTATTCATTACCTTTGTGATGAAAAAAACGACTGGCAGCCAAATATTGATGACATTACTAAAAAAATTACAACAAAAACTCGTGGTATTGTCGTTATAAATCCAAATAATCCGACAGGCGCTGTATACAGCAAAAATACTTTGAATAAAATAATTGCTTTAGCTAGAAAGTACAGTCTGATAATTTATGCTGATGAAATATATGATCGTATCTTATTTGACGGAGCTAAACATATTCCTATTGCCAGCCTGGCTAGTGATGTGCTTTTTGTTACATTAAACGGATTATCCAAAACGTATAGACTTGCCGGTTTTAGGTCAGGGTGGCTAGTGGTAAGTGGAGCTAAACAAATAGCTAAGAGCTATCTGGAGGGTCTCGAAACACTTTCTTCTGTTAGGCTTTGCGCTAATGTACCTGCTATGTATGCAATTCAAACTGCATTGGGTGGACGACAAAGTATCGAGGACTTAACTGGGCCAGGGGGTAGACTTTTACTTCAAAGGGATACTGCTTGGTCTCTTCTAACAAAAATACCTGGTGTAAGTTGTATAAAACCAAAAGCAGCAATGTATTTATTCCCTCGTTTGGACCCCAAAATATATCCAATAAAAAATGATGAAAGCTTTGTATTGGACTTATTGCTTGATCAAAAAATTCTTGTAGTTCAAGGCACAGCATTTAATTGGCCGGATCCGGATCATTTTCGTATTGTTTTTTTGCCAAGAGAAGATGACATAACAGAAGCAATTCAAAGATTGTCTGATTTTTTAAAAAAATATCGTATTAATAATGGAACTGAAACCTAATTAGATTAAAAATGTCAGCTGTAGAAAATTTCACTACTAGGTGATCTTGAAGCCGATCTTTCTTAAATTTTGGACTAAAGAATTTTCAGTATTTTTAGTCAAATGATATCTACTAAACTCATATCTTTTTGGACAATTTTTTCTTAAAGCATCAAATTCAGCTGAAATATCTCCTGTTTTTTTTAATAAAATATCCCTCATTTGGTGATCTATTTTTTTTATATCAAAAGTAGCGGTTACTGCTGCATTTATAGAAGTGGGGGATAATTGAAAGAATTTATTCTGGGGAGGCGCGCCAGGATAATCAATACCATATTTAGAGCAAAAGGCTTCAAATATCATTTCTGTTCCTTTGATCTTTCCATCATAGCTATAACCTGCAATATGAGGGGAACAAATATCGACTAACTCCAGTAAAGGTAGTGAAATATTCGGCTCATTCTCCCATACATCAAGGGATACCTGAGAAGAGCTAGTTGACAAAAAATTTATTAATGATTTATTGTCAATTACTGCGCCTCTACTAGAATTAATAAGTAAGATATCTTTTTTGAGTCTCAAAAAAACTTGATCGTTGAACAAGTGATGTGTCGGGAAAGGTCCGTCTATAGTCAAAGGTACGTGTATCGACAAAATATCTGACTTAATTGCCTCCTCAAAAGATACCAAGTGTTTATTTTTTTTGGTATCCAAAAATGGATCATAACAGTGGCATTTCACCCCAATATCATCAAGTATACGATATAGCTTTCCACCAATATTCCCACAACCAATTATGCCAACTGTTTGATCCATCCAGTGGGAACGCAAAGAACATAAAACTGAAACGACATACTGAATAACTGCACTAGAGTTACAACCTGGAGCATTAGAAAAATCGATGCCCTGCTCTTGCAGATAAAATTCGTCAACGTGATCAGAACCAATAGTTGCAGATCCAACAAACCTTATCTTGCTATTTTTTAATAGATTTTCGTTTACTTGCGTAATAGACCTCACTAATAAAACGTCAGCAAATCTAACATCTTCTGAACAAATTTCTCGGCCAGGAAGCATTGTAATATCACCATATGGAGAAAATAGCTCTTGCACCAAAGGCATACTATTATCAGCAATAATTTTCATTGTATTTAACCCACTTTATGGACTTATTGCTCTGAGCAAAATTGATAAAGAGACGAATCAAAAGGATTTATACCAGTATAACAAACTAAAGCATTCACAAATAATAATGCTCGATTTGGTAAAGATTCAGTACACCAACTATGTACTTGATCAGAGATCGATTTTGAAAAATACCAGCTAGGCTCGCGATCGCCATCTATATTATCGACACTGATATGAAACGTGTTATTTGAGGCAACTGAGAAGATCCATTCAAGCGCTTGGGGCTTGACTTCAACCTGTTCAAATTTCTTTTGTGCAATATTTGATCGCCCGTCTGAATTATACCAGTAACCATAATCGATCTTTTCACGCCTTTCATCACCTGCTAGACACCAGTGTGCAACCTCATGCAGAGCGCTAGAAATATAATTGTTACGAAAAATCAGTCTATTAGTTTTGCAATCAGAGTTAGAAGGTAAATATATTGGTTCATTTGCTCCGCCCTCGAGCCTAATATTGTATCTAGAAGAAAATGAATCATTAAAAATAAGAATTATCTCCTCTAAACTTAATTTAACTTTATATTTTAGAGCAGAAGGTTCTGGAATTGGGAATTTCACCACTTAATATTTCTCCACGTAAATCAATTTATCTAACCAAACTATATGATATTTTTTTGTATCTTTGAAATTAATTAAAAAATATAGCACTATATGTTGTACTTTTTATCAATCAGTAGTACCTTATGTTGTGTATTAAATGAAATATTAACAACTTAGTTGATTAACTATTATCCTCATAGTAGTTATTCACATTAGCTGATATTTGAGGGATGTATTATGACTACCTCAACACCGAAATTCAAAACAGATAATGTTATTGATATTTTTTCTGGTCAACCTTATTCGCACTCGAAAACAAAAAAATTTAATCGCTTAGCTCCAGAATATGATGGTCTGGAGATGATATATTCAAATGAAAGCAACCCATCAAAGTTATTTAGTATTAAAGTTTTATGCTGGGGGCTGCAGTCAGATGGAGAGGTTGTTGGCTTGGTCCCATGGTTAGATAAAATTGTTCCATGTACACAGATTCAGGATCCCCTAAATGGTCGCTGGGAAGGATATTTTGATCCCAATCATGATGAGTTTTTTTATGAGGCGCCAGTTCATAAAATTATCGAACTAGAGACTGCATTTGAGCAATACAGTAATTATGAGATTTCTGAGGGTGTTATTCAAGAAATACCAGATATTATTGGCACCCATGCGGTGCTTTCAAGTGATGGATTTAAGAATATAACTCTAAAAGAAGTAGTTAGCTGGACTTTACTCTCAACTGGTTCAATAGAATGCATGCTAATAGATGATTCTAAAGTAAGCTCTACTCCTGTTCTACCTGGTGATAAGTGTCTATATACTGGTAGAAATGAAAAAGGTTTCAAGTATTTCTTTCAACACCATATAGCAAACAAGATCAAGGCAAGAGACCCCGAAGCTCTTGAAGCTATAGCTCTTCTTGTTGATACTTAGTTAAGTATATAGCTGGTGATTAGTTTGCTAATTTTTTTTTATGCTAGAGAGTTCCTCTTTAGTGATTAAGTTACAACTTTCTGTTTTAGGATCGAACATTATCAGCACATCACCTCTCATTATTTTTGACCGAGCCTTCTTTATTTGAACATCCAGCCTTACTTCTTTCTTCCCATAGTCAGTTCCCTCTCTATTTATAAATTCCTCGATAATGGAAACCAAAATTTCATCCGCTAGCTTGTTCGGTGGTATTTCAATCATGAGTCATTTCCAATATGAGTAAAATCCAACTAGACTATAATGCTATGTTTATACCATAAAAATTGTAGATTCAGATAGAAGGATTTCTAATGGAACAATATTTAACTCTTACAGTAATAACTGACGATCGACCCGGTATTGTCGAGAAGATTGCAAAAGTAGTTCTTCTTAATCAAGGAAGCTGGCTTGAAAGCAATATGTCAAGACTTGCTGGAAAATTTGCTGGTGTCCTTTTAGTAAAAACCTCCCAGAACAACCAAGCTAATTTATTAAGAGATTTAGAGAAACTTAATAATGAAGGTATAAAAATTATCGCAGAGCTTACAAATAATTTAAATCATGAGCCAGATGAGCGTTATCTTTTAAACCTTGTTGGTAATGATAGGCCTGGCATAATAGGTGCGCTCTCATCGATATTAGCAGAATTAAATGTCAATGTGGAAGAACTTTGCACTAATTGCGAAGATGCTCCAATGAGCTCGGAATTGCTCTTTAGGGCCTCTGCTGTCATCAGTTTCTCGGGTGCATCAAAAGTTAGTAGTGCTTTGATTCAAGAAGAACTGGAATTGTTATCGGACGATCTAATCATCGAGCTGGAGTTACAAGAGGAGTAAGGCTTAATCTTTCTTCGCCTGAGATTAAAATTTTGTAGTAAAATACAAAAATTCAAACATACAACATAAAGACACATAACATATTCTTTCGTTTATTATGCTAAATATAGTCTTATTTGAACCCGAAATACCACCTAATACTGGTAATATAATTAGGCTATCAGCTAATACAGGTTTTTCACTTCATCTTATCGAACCACTAGGTTTTCAACTAGATGACAAACGTCTCAGACGAGCAGGTTTAGACTATAGCGAGTGCCAAAAAACAAGCGTTCATGCAAATTGGAATGACTTTTTGAGGAACGAATCTCCAGAAAGAATATTTGCAATTAGCACAAAAGGTTCAACTTTTTATACAAATATAAAATTTTCAATTGGTGATACGCTAGTTTTCGGACCAGAAACAAGAGGGCTGTCAGAAGAATTTCGTAAGGCTCTCCCATTGAATAATATACTTCGAATTCCAATGCAGCCACAAAGTAGAAGCATGAATCTATCAAATTCAGTTGCAACAGTTGTTTATGAAGCATGGCGACAATTGAACTTTGAAGGTAGCACTTAAAAAAAGAGGGCACGATGACAAACTCAGTGGATGTGATAAATCGAAAAAAATTTAGTAGTTTATCTATTGGTTTGTTCTATGGTACATCTACTTGTTATACAGAAATTGTAGCCGAAAAAATTGCATTACAGCTTAGCAACTGCACTTATGAAAGCATTAACGTGGATCTATATAATATTTTAGACGAGCCCATTCATCTATGGAGGCTTATGATTGTCTTATAATGGGTATACCCACATGGGACTACGGAGAAATTCAAGAGGATTGGGAGAGAATATGGAATGATATCGATAAACTCGATTTCAATGGAAAAACAGTTGCATTATATGGTTTAGGCGACCAAATTGGATACCCGGACTGGTTTCTGGATGCTATGGGTTATTTGTGGGCTAAGATTTCTG
>Ga0257114_1001861_pt1 | contig 14488 bp, 17 predicted proteins | sample SI112_10mmetaG_FD_190149 | JGI IMG/M metagenome (GOLD analysis project Ga0257114, IMG submission 190149) | Marine microbial communities from Saanich Inlet, British Columbia, Canada - SI112_10m | ecosystem: Environmental > Aquatic > Marine > Inlet | place: Canada: British Columbia | collected...
TGTTGCCCTTTCCCGCTAAAATAGCCCGCTCAATAGGGTAGCCAAGCCCGCTCAATGGGGTAGCCAGTTTTTGCCCATAGGGTAGCCAGTTACAAGGGGGCGGGGGGGTTAAGATCATTTTTTTTTTTACAATACTTATATATTAAGTAGGTCTCAAAAAAAAGTGCCCCTCATAGGGCGGTTTCCCCACAAAATGCACCCACCAATCCGTTCCTGTATACCTTAAGGTAGCCTAGTCATGGTTACATATACCATTTTATTGACTTTTTTATTTCATTAAGGACTTCCTTACGGCTCGGTATCCTTAAGGTATACAGTTAAAAATCGGTTGTCAAGCAAATGTGTATGTTTTTTTTAACTTGACAAATGTATTAATTGTGCTAATGCTGGGATTGTGATACCAGAATCAGATAAGGAATTGCTTATGAAGCAAATTTCCGAGCAGATACAAAAGGTGTCCTCCGACAAGGAGAGCATCCAGATTAAAAGCCTAAGTCGCCATGCCCCTGAAAAGGTGGCAGAAATACTTTATCTGTTTAGTATGGGCAGTTCGCAGACTAAGATTGTTAAAAAATATGGATTTTCTAGAGCAACAGTTATCAGTGTATTAACTGATTACGCTGACGCTTTGGGTAAATTCCGCGAATTGAGCGGCAGGCTTTCCGCGAAGAACTACATGAGCCTAAGTAGCCTTGAGGAGGATTTAATTGAAAAAGTCCGTGAACGAATGGACGAAGACCCCGAAATGCAGGTTAGCTTTCGGGATTTAAAGGAACTGTCCATAGCTAAAGCTAATGCCAATAGAGAGGCTATGACGGCTAGGGGTGAGGCGACTAACATTACTGAGGGCAGAAAGGTGTATACCAAGGAGGATTATGACGATATTGTTAAGTCCGCCAAGGATCGCATCAAAAAAGCTAAAATTATAGATGCAGAAATTGTAGCCGAGGAGAATGATGGACGAGGAGATTCTTGATAAGATCAAAGAGATAATCGGGGAATACTATCCGAACTATTGCATTATTGTGTTAGATCAAGAAGGCGAAGTTCAATCCGAATACACTACTGTTTCAGTAGCTAGAATGCTTATTAGAGAAGCATCACTAGATTTTAGAGACGACAATGTAGAAGTTGTCTGGGACATAGAAGATACTGATGATTAATTTTACAGAGCATCCGATCTTAAAGCCACCTACGGACGAAGAAATTGTAGCTCTGGCGGAAGTTGATCCAAAATTATTAGCTGATTTACATCAAGCTCACGAAAATCTTATTCGTGCTAGTATAGAAAACCCATTACTAAGTGGTTTTGATTTGGATGGCTGGGGAAGAATCCGTAATGCACTAAAAAAATATAATGAGGTTATTACTTTCGGCGGGAATCGCAGTGGAAAAACTACTGGATGTGCAAAGTTGCTAATGGAAGCGGTAACTAAGAACACTGATGGTCATGTTGTGTGCTTTAGTCAAAACGCTGACACATCAGTTAAGGTTCAGCAAGCCGCCGTATGGGAAATGATGCCCAAAGAATTTAAGAAAAAAACTAAAAGCATTGAGGGCTATATTAATTTTAGTATGCAGAATGGGTTTACTGGTTCTAGTTTCATATTTCCTGACACTAGAACTAGAGTGGACTTTAAAACCTATACGCAGTTCAGCAACAATCAGACTATCCTTGAGGGATTTGAGTTTGGATTCAAAAACAACCCAGAACTTAATATCGGGGCTTGGCTAGATGAATATTTGGGTGACGCTTCACTAGTAAACACCTTGCGATTTCGTTTAGCTACAAGAGATAGTAAGATGTTATTGGGATTTACCCCAATTGACGGATATACATCATTTGTAGCTGAATACTTGAAGGGTGCACAAACACTACAGACCCGAAAGGCATCTCTGTTGAAAGATAGAGAACTTCCCGTCCAACAATACAGTCCGAAGCGTGATGCTGGAGTAGTTTATTTGCATTCTGATGAAAACCCATTTGGGGGATATGACCGAATAAAGAAAGATTTGCAACAATCCACTGATGAGCAAATTCTGTGTCGTGCTTATGGTTATCCTGTAAGAAGTATGACATCGCTACTTCCCAAGTTTAGCACTTCTGTAAATGTATTGTCGGACGAACCAAATCAATATGGAATGAAATTTCCAGATATTTCTGACACTGAAAAGTTTACAACTTACCAAGTAGTTGACCCAGCAGGAAACAGGAATTTTACATCAATTTGGGGAGCGGTAAACAAAGATGGTGAAATATACATCAAAAAAGAGTTCCCCGATCTTAATACATATGGCGAATGGGCAGTTTTCGGCGATCCTAGATGGCGTTTTGGACCCGCTTCTAAGAAAATTGGGTATGATATTGCTGGATATGCTGATTTATTTAAAGAAATAGAAGAAGAAGAAGGGCTAAGGGTCTTTGAAAGAATAGGGGACTCAAGATATTTTGCTAGAGAAAATGAAAACAATGAGGATTTGTTTTTATCTTTTTCTGATTGCGGGATGGATTTTGTACCATCTAGCGGCAAACAAGAGCGAGAAGGCATTATCAAACTAGATGAGTGGTTTGATTATAATGAAAACGTCAAAATTGACTTAGCTAATATGCCCAGATGCTATATTCACGAGGATTGCGGCAATTTAATTGAATCAATAACTCATTATAACGCAAATGGTAAGTCAGATGAATGCTTAAAGGACTTTTTTGATGTATTAAGATATTTTAGAATGGCTAACGATGGTCGGGGACCCGATTTCGTAAATGCACAATCATTACAAGTTACAAGGAAAAATATAGGAGGTTACTGATGGCAAAGAAAAAATTAAAACAGATAGCAGAGGAATTTGATATTCCTTTTGAAAAAGCTCAGGATTTAGCATTTCAAAATCTTGAGGAAGAAATGATTACTGGAAAGGGTAAGAATACCTGGATTAATGAAGATGGACAAATAGTATTTGATACTATTATACCTGTACCAGTAATATACAGAGGTCGCGTAGTACGATTAATGCCGAATCCCAGATTTGTCTTGACAAGGATACCAGATTTAAATACTACAGTAGCAGTAGAGGCTAAATTGAATATAGCTAAAAATTTAAATGGAAAATATATCTATGTACAAGTTGATAATTCTAACAATAACAGCACTTATCATCACATTATACCTTCTCGGCGATGAACCATTTTGTTGAATTTTTTTCATATAGTTTTGATAATATCAACTCACTGCTTGATGTCTTGCTTTATATGTTAAAATAACCAGCTAAGTATGGACAATCAAAATATTTCGGAAGAGCTAACTTATGTTAGCAAAAAACCTAACGTAACAGTCTTACGAAACGCCTACGAAAGAACCACCACGGAATTATCGTCATTTTTTGACCTTTGCCGTGCTTCTTACGATGACAGGCGTAATTTCTGGGCTGGAAAAAGTCCTGACCTGCGTAAGCATGGAGCGGACGCTTTTCCGTGGGAGGGTGCGTCGGACATGGAAAGCCATGTTATTGACGAGCGAATAAGTCGTCTTGTATCTCTGTTCGTTGCTTCATTATCAAGAGCAAATATTCGTGCATTCCCAGTATCAAGCGACGATATAGGTAGAGCAAAGGTAGTATCAAGCTTCCTGAAGTGGATGGTTTCATCTGGATATATTCCACGTTTTAAAAAAGAAATGGAACTGGGTGCAAATTATTTGCTTGAGCGTGGTCTACTTATTAGTTATGTAGGGTGGCATCGCGAAGATCGTCGGATTATTCAACAACTTACAGTTGAGCAAATTGCTGGTCATTCACAAGAAGCAATGGACATGTTTATGTCGGGATATGCCGACGAAGAAATACAACAGGCTCTTATGCTATCCTTTGATGGTTTAACCGAGAAAAAAGCAAAAAGGGCAGTCCAAGAACTGCGGACAAAGGGCGTTGCTGAACTACCCGTAGTTCGTAGGCAGGTGGATGCACCAGAAATTAAAACTCTTTCACCTGACGGTGACTTCTTTTTTCCATCTTATGTAACAGATCCACAAAGAGCACCTTTTTGTTTTTGGCGGACTTACTATACCGCACAAGAATTAGAAAATAAAGTAGTAACTGACGGCTGGGACGAGGATTTTGTTGATTATGTAATTAAACATTTTCGCGGAGTAAACTCAAGTAGTATTGAGCGTAATGAAATTGGCTCGCCAGTTATTGAAACAAATCTAACCAACGCTGTATATACAGCTGAAGAATTAATTGAAATAGTACATGGATATCAAAGATTAATTGACGAAGAGGATAATTCAGAAGGTATTTACGAAACTATTTTCCATCGTTCACTTTCAAGTGATGCAGAGGTACAGCCTTATGCGAAATTTGAGTTAATGAACGGATATGAAGATTATCCCGTTGTAGTTACTAAACTTTCAGAGGATAGTAAACGTCTTTACGATACAAACACTATTCCTTCATTGCTTCGCGGAATACAAAATCAAGTTAAAATTGAGCGTGATTCACGGGTAGACCGTAATAGTTGGGCAACTTTGCCACCTCTAATGCACCCCAAGGGTCAAGCACCGCTAGAATATGGTCCAGGTCGTTTTATTCCTTATCGCCGCAAGGGGGATATTGAATTTGCTCCGTCACCACCATCACCTACTGGCTCTGTTGAAATAGAAAATACTTTAGAGCAACAAGCTGACAGGCTTGTAGGACTGGATGACTCCGTTATTTCACAAACTAAAAAACAATTCCTAGTTGATAAGTTTTTAGCTCATTCAGCGGAAGTTTTAAAGCTTGCATACAAGTGCTTTCAGAGATTTGGTCCCGACGAAGTATTTTTCAAGGTAACTGGAGTTCCAGATCCTCAAACAATGAATAAAGGTGATCCTATGGAGAATTTTGATGTCATTGTGAATTACGATGTATTAAATACAGATCCAGAAACTCAGGAAAAAAAGCTTCAGCAATTCATTGCACTTTCACAAATGGACAGAAATGGTCGCTTGAGCATGGATCGTTTACTTGAGCTATCAGCTAGTGCTATTGATCCTGTTCTTGCGGATGGTATGATTATGCCAGCCAAAGAAGCACAAGAAGATATTCGTAGTGAAATTACTGATGACTTATCTAAGCTGTATGCTGGAATTGAAGTGCCTGCTCGTCCAAACGGTGCTCAGTTTGCAATGCAAGCAATTCAACAATATGCTCAACAGCCTGATATTACGCAAAGGTTGCAAAGCGATGAAGGATTTAAAGCTCGTTTGGAAAAATACGCACAGCAATATAACTTCCAAATGCAACAAAACCAAAATGCCGAAATTGGCAAAATTGGTACTGCTCCATCTTCAATGGGCGGTATGAATACACAAACAATGAACCAAGAATAAAATGCCAGACAATATTACTAGAACTGATTACGCCAAAAGGCGTGAAGGTGAAATGACCGAAAAGGAAGATAAAAAATCTTCTGAATCCTTGACTGAACGATTTAAAAGCGTTATTCGCGATGCTGAAGGCTTAAAACTTGAGGCTTACAAGCCAGATCCAACAGAAGAACATTGGACTATTGGTTTTGGTCGCTACGGTGCAGAAATAGAAGAAGGCGATACTATTACCGAAGAAACAGCAGAAGAAATGCTGGATGAAGATGTTAAAGTAAGAATTGACTCTTTAAAAGAATTGCTTCCTGAGTTTGACACTTATCCAGATACTTTAAAAGATGCGTTGTTCAGTGAGCATTATCGTGGTTCTATTGAAGACAGTCCTTTGACTGTTAAGGCAATGTTGGATTATGACTTTGACGAAGCGGCTCTTGAGTATTTGAGAAACGAGGAATATGAGCAAGCTGAAGAAAAAGGCATTCCAGGCATCCGTCCACGGATGGAAAAATTAGCTGAAGAGCTAGGTAAACTAAGTGCTAAATAATGCCCAAAGATAATATTGATAGGGATATAGACACCCTAAAAACACACGATACATTTATTCGTTTTTTGTCTTTTGTTGAAACACTTCGTGACGAATGTATTTCTGATCTTCACGAATCACCAACTGACAAAATTCAACAAATTTCTGGTCGGATTCTATCTTACGACCAAATTCTTGAAATGACACAATTTAAAGATTTAAAACATTTGATTGAGCAATAGCTTGTCAGATGTGCTAAGATATAACAATCGCCCTCGCTCGGCGTTAAGGAGTGGAAACATATGCAAGATGAAATAACCACGGAGAACGCTGATTCCGTTGAAAATACAGCGATTACAGAAGAAGTAGCACCAGTAGCCGAACAAGTTTCGGAAACTAAACCTATTTCTTCAAACATGTCAGCGGAGGACTTTATTAGTTCACGCTTAGGTGATGAAACTTCACCAAAAGATAAGGTTGAGGACAATTCAGAAGCGACGGGGCAAGCAGTACCTGAAGTCAATGAGGAAGCCAACGCCAAAGTTCTTTCACAGGTTGATTTAGACGATATGACGGAGGGTGAGCTTCAAGAGCTTTCTCAGAAGTTGGGTTCTCGTGCCGTAAAACGCTTCGGGGAACTAACTGCAAAGAGAAAAGCGGCTGAAGAACGAATCCAAGCACTGGAATCACAGCTTCAAAAAAAAGCTAAAAAACCAGTATCCGTATCGGACATTGATCAAAATCCATACAAGGATCTAAAAAACATTAAAGAAGTTCAAGAAAAATCCAAAGAAATTAAGGATGCAATTGAATGGGCTGAAAATGTTCTTTTTGAGTCTGATGATTATTCCGCAAATGATGCAGTTACCGAAATGGCAGGTAAGAGTGTCACGAAAAAGGAAGTAAGGAATATTCTTAAAAATGCTAGAACAGCACAAAAAAGACATATTCCTCAAAAAATCCAAGATTTGCAAAATAAAGCCCAAGGGCAAAAAATGCAAAAAGGACTTAATGATAAAATCAGACAAGAGATTCCTTGGACGGAAGAAAAAGATAATGCTACAAATCAGCGTTATCAAGCAATGTTAAACGACAAAAGACTAACAGATGCATTAAAAAATGCTGACCCAACACTAAAAGCACAAATGCCATATCTTTTGGCTCATGCGGCAAATAGTATTTTTGGGGAAAGAAAGTTAGTTGATCAAGCCGTTACACCATCTAAATCTCTTAATCCTCCTAAAAGCGTAAGCAATACGGCGGTTAAAAGTGAAAAACCTACTAGTCGGAGGAACAAAAATATCCAGACATCTCAAAATTCGTTTCGTTCTACTGGAGCGGCGAATGATTTCATCAAATTAAGAACTGCACAACTAAGTCGTTAATCCAATAAAATAATATAATACTATGGCGTTTTCAAACACATATGATGTAGCTAACCCTGGATCGGCTGTTTCCAATCGCGAGGACTTGACTGATGTCTTGACTATCCTTGCTCCTGAAGAAACTCCGATTCTTTCTGGTGCCTCTAAAAAGAAGGCATCCGCAACTAACACCGAATGGACTGTTGACAGTCTCGCCGCACCTGTAACTACAGGTATTGACGAGGGTGCTGACGTTCTTACCTTTACTGACCAGTTTGCTGGTCGTGCTCGCATGGGTAACTTCACTCAGAAGTTCCGCCGCGATTACAAGGTATCAGAACTGCAAGAAGCAGTTGATTCAGTCGGTCCCGCTAAGATTGCTGAAGCAGAAGCTAAGGCTATTCGTGAACTCAAGCGTGATGTAGAGGCAACTCTATGTTCTGCCAATACAAAACAACAAGCTACCGCTCTTCTTCCTTATAAGATGAATGGTCTTGCCGCTTATATTGACAGTGCTCCTGCCGCTGGCGTTGGTGTCCCAACTGGTTTTGAGACACCTGCTTCTAGTATCTACACACAAGCTGAAGATACTGCTACTCCGTTCAACGAGAGTGCGTTCAATGACCTTATTTCCAGCATCTTTGATGTTAATGGAGTAAGCAACGGACTTACACTTGTAGCTAATACAGGTCTACGCCGCACAATCAGCGATTTCGCTCGTTTGGCTGGTGTAAGCGGTACTGATGCTGATTCAGTTCGCACTGTAAATTACGATGGTGGTTCTGCTGATATTAAACTATCAGTTGAGCTATACCAAAGCGATCATGGTATCGTTTCTATCGTAAATGGCAACCCTGTCTGTATGCCTAACTTTGGCACAGCAACAAATAAGGGTGCTGGCTTCCTCGTAAACCCTGAATACTACGGTGTTCACGAGCTGATCCCAATGGGAACTTCTCGTCTGCCTAATCTTGGTGGTGGTGAGCGTGGTATCGTGGATTGTGCTTTGACCCTCGGTGTTTATCACCCACAGGCTCACGGTCTTATCCAAGGACAAGCTTAAATAATTCTGGTTGGGGGGCGAAAGCCCCCCGCCTTTTTATTATGGAAATAATTAGCAAACCTCACGAAATTACACAAGAAGCTATTGATCGTGCTTTTATGGATCAAGTTAAAAATAGCTTTGCAGAAGAACGAGCTACGGAAGGCTCTCGTCGTGACATTGCACGGAAAGAAGCAACGGCAGAAAAAGGTAAAACGCATCCAGTGCTTGGTAAATGTGTAGCAACAATCCCCGCACGGGATTATTTTAGAATGATTCTAAAATACGGCACTGAGCACGTTCATTCTAAAGAATTCTTAAAGTATTACAATAAAACTTACTCAGATTTGAGTGCAAATAAAATATAGTGCAAACTAGATCATACGAATCCTTATTTAATTTAGTAAAATCTTTAGCGGGAGTAAATGACTTTACCACTGAGGAAGATAGCTATATATTAAATTTTACCAACCGCAGGTTTAAACAAGCTTTTGATGCGTATCCTTTTTGGGCACGGTATTTGGTAGCTGGGGAAGCTCGTACGGTTGATGCAAACAATGTAGTTGCTTTTACTGAAGCAGGTAAAACAAACATTGGCGAGTTTCAACGTATTCACAGGAATCAACCTTTTGATCGTAATTCCACTGTTGAGTATGATTTTTATGTGACCGAAGGTGGAGCGTCTTTATTAAATGTACGAAGTGGATCATCTGATTCGGTATATGTTACATACAAAAAAGAAGTTCCCGACATAGTGTTTGCTAGCCTTATTCCTTTGGAATTTTATTATTTTATAGCTCACGCTGTTTATGCAGATTTTCTTCGTATGGATGGTCAAAATGAAAAAGCCATTGCGGAAGAACAAATTGCAGAACAATACTTGGACGACGAGCTTGGCAAGGCTAGTATAATAGCTAACACCAACATCGTTGGAAAAAAAATCTCAACATATGTCAATAGACAATCCCGATAATAATGAACTCATATATTAGTAACTTATATTTAAAACCCACTGATGGTGCTACATCGCAACGCTTAAGTCCTACTGCATCTACAGTTGCAAGTTTTTCTGCATTCGTCCGTAGCACAAAAGCAATTTCGTTTGATGTTCAAACAAATGATGTATTTATGACAGTTGATGGGTCAACTCCCACAGCCACAAATGGTCATAAGCTTTATGCAGGTCGTGCCTATACTCTTAGTGTAGAAGCCGCTCGTGTTGCACAATTTTTATCTGCTAGTGGCACAGCAGTTATTTTTGCATCTGAACTGACTAACTAATGGAAACCGAACAGCTAACATCTGTTGGCGGTTTGATGCAGGAGTCAATGATGTCTCCAATGCACGGATTTGACGCATTGGGTTCAGACAGCATAGAAGAACCTCTTCCAACGCCCGATCCTTTTAGGATTCCGCTATTAACATTTACGGCTCCCGCAAGTGGAACCGAAACTGTTAGCTGGAACGCTGGCGGAAACGTTGTTGTTCATTGGGGTGATGGAACTTCAGATAGTAATAAATCATACGCTTACACTGGTTTAACTCCTGGGGAGCAAATTACTATATCTTTAGAAAGCACATACAACTTTGGTTGGACTGCTAACTCTGATTTAAAAGCCCTTGAAAATTTAACTTTTTGGTGGGACGGCGTAGCAAATACTTCAAGTACCCTTAATTTAAAAGATATGGGAATTACTCGTAGGATGACCCCTACAATGAGTAAAACCTATTCTACTTTGAATTTAGAAGGAAATTCTATAGAAGGAGAGTTTCCATCGGGTATTTCATTTAACGGAAATTGTTTTATAAAAAACAATAAGTTCACTGGAAATCTTCCAGCCATAACTTCATTCGTTAAAAAATATCAAATTCAAGGCAATTCTTTTATTGGGGACATTCACGACATTAGTAATTATTCCCTAATTGAGTCCTATTTGGCATATGGTCAAGATGATGGAAATACTTACAGCAGAGTAAATCCTAAAATTATGCTAACTGGAACTATTCCAGATTTGTCCACTTGCCCTAGTTTAACTTTTTATCATGTTGGTGCTGGTGAACCTTGGAATCGTGGGTTTAAAAACGATCTGAGTCTAGCTTCTAATTTTGACGTTGGAGTAAACATGGAAAGGTTTTACGCAAGTAATTGCCAACTTTCTACTGAAGAAATAGATAAAATTTTAAATAAATTTGCGGCAAAAGCAGGAACATTTACAGCACCTAATATTATTGAACTTAGTGGTTCTAACGGATACCCAACTTCTGCGGGTTTAGCAGACGCACAAACATTAACAGCGGATGGGTGGACTGTAAATTTACCCGCATTAGACTAAATGAATGACATCATATATAAATCAATAATCGGAACAGGAGGATTTATCGCTACAGTTGAAATTTCTCCTGTTAATGGAACTCTGGGTTTTTGCGTAGGACTAGCAACATTTGTCTATATGACGGCTTCCGCAATCAAGGTAATCAAAGAACTACTAAAAAAATAATGACACCAGAACTATTAGCAATGCTTGGAGGAGGGATTAGTGGTTTCATAATGAAGCTTATTGGTTCGCAGATGGACAATCAAGCTCGCCAGTTTGAGCGTATGATTACTTCCCAGCAAGCGGCAGATGCTTCGGCAGATTCCGCCGCAAAACGCGATGGCGGGGTCATAGTTCGCAGGTTTCTAGTCGTATGCACAATCTTTGCCATTGTAGTAGCCCCATTCGTCTTTGCGTGGACTGACGTAGGGGTAACCATAGGTAGAGAGACAAACGGCTTTCTAGGGCTATTCAAGAGCCTGCAATGGGACACCGTGCAGGGCTTCGTTATTTTACCAGAAATTAGGCAAACTGCTTTAGCCATTGTGGGATTCTACTTTGGTTCATCTCAAGTCAAATAATATGAAAAAGTGCAATTGTGGAAAATCCAGCACCATGCCGAAATGCGATGGTAGCTCTCATAATATTAAACCAAGAAATTTAGGTAGCGGTAAGAAAATGACCCGCAAACCATTAAAATAAACCCAGTAGGAGAATATAATTATGCCAAATGTAGGAGGACAGAAATTCCCATACACAAAACAAGGAATGGCGGCGGCAAACCGTGCTCGCCAACCTCGTGCTAACGCTGTAAAACGTGCTCGTCCAATGGCGGCACAACGTCCAATGGCTCGCCCAATGGCACAACGCCCAATGGTACAACGTCCAATGGCACAACGCCCAATGGCACAACGTCCAATGGCTCGTCCAATGGCTCGTCCAATGGCTCGTCCAATGTCTCGTCGCCGTGGCTAAGATAGATAAAAGCAAGATGGCTTGCAACAAGCCCCGTAGAGATTCTTCTGGGGGGAAAAAGTCCGTTGTAAAAGCCTGTCAGGATGGCAAGGAGAAAATTGTTCGTTTTGGTGACGCAAACATGACAATTAAATCAAGTCAACCAGATCGCAAACGGTCTTATTGTGCTCGTAGTGGCGGAATAAAAGGTAAAAATAATAAACTTTCAGCCAATTATTGGTCACGTAAAGCTTGGAAATGTTAATATGAGTTTATATAAAAATATAAATAAACGCAAAAAAGCAGGGACTAGTCGCCCTAAAAGCAAATCAACTATTAGTAGTAAGGCTTACTCCAACATGAAAGCTGGGTTTCCTAAAAAGAAAAAAAAGTAAATGTCGCGATTTTCAGCATACGGTCAGCGTGACTCTCAAATGCAAGATGAGATGGACTCTGGATTCTTTGGTTTTAATAATCGGTTTAGACCTGATCAATTAAAGCCAGGAGTTCTTGCGGACAGTCAAAATGGTCGTATGGATCTCAATGGCGAATGGCAGGTTCGTAAGGGCATTGATGTCATTAGCGGTTCCCTCTTAATTCCTGGTAGTGGGCTTACATTGCCTTTTACACTAGATGACACGGGAACATCTCCCGTACTAGTAGATATAGTGCCAAAAGTAGTAGCCTCTTGTGCCTATTCAAATCCTTTAGATACAACTGGTCAATTTATTGTTGTAGCAACAGATTCAACGGCAGTTTTAGTTAATTTAGATCCCTTAATAACTACAACAACTGCAATAGCATATCCCGCTGGTGTTACAATTGTAAATGAAGCTTCGCTAGTACAAGCTTTCAATAAAGTTATTTTGTTTAGAAGGGGAGAAACTCCACTAATTTGGGATGGAGATCCAGCCAATGATTTTGAAAAAGCACCAAGCGGTGATTTTCAACAACCCGAGCAACTTGGTGATTCTGGCAATAATACTGTTATTCTTAATGGAAGAGTAACCGTAACATCTACTGCTCACGGAATAAATGAAAGAGATAAAATTGTTATTACTGAATCAAGTAGTGATTTAGTTGTTGGCACTGTATATGATATAGCTAGTGTTACTACGAATACTTTTACATTTTTTGCACAAATAGCGGACTTAGCGTCAAGCAATAATCATTGTAGCGAACCAGTTTCTGAAGGCGTTGGGTATATTAGAATGCCAGCACCCGAATATGGAGTATATCATTCAGAAAGACTAGCGGTTCCTTTTGAATATAATGTTGAATCCACTGTTGATACTTATACTGACAGAGGGACAAGGGATGAGGTTATTTTTTCCAACGGTCTAAATATTAACGCATACGATGATTTAAATGGAAAATTTAGACCAAATGCTGGAACCGCTGATTTTATCGTAGGACTGCATTCTTTTACTAATGACACGCTTATTGTCTTTATGAGAAATAGCATTCATGTTATTACTGGTACAACATCACTTAAGGCTGGTCAAACAACTTTAATTACCGATGAAGTAGGTTGTGTAGCCAGAAATAGCATTGTTCAAGTAGGTGACAACATAATGTTTCTTTCTGATAATGGCGTATATGGTGTGTCATTCCAAGATTTATACAACCTTCGTGGCAACGAAGTTCCATTGAGCGAATCAATAGATAGGACTATTCGCACTATTAATAAAGATTCTTGGAGTGATTCTGTTGGCGTTTACTATGACAATAAGTATTATTTAGCAGTTCCAATTGGAACGGGTGTAAATGTTAATAATAAAATTATTATTTATAATTTTTTAAACAAACAATGGGAAAGCATAGACAGTGTAGATAGTACAGCGGGTTTTGATTTTGATCGCTTGATTGTAGCTGGCGACGGTCTTACTCGCGGTGTTTATGCAATAAATACATTTGGCGGAGTGCACAAGTTAGACTCTCGTGCTGACGCTATAGATGTTATTACTGCGGATCCCTCTACCGTTGGTCTTGCTAGAACATACAATATACCCGCCCAGATTACAACACGACAGTTTACACTCCAAGCTATTGATAGAAAAAAATGGAATTCATTTGAACTTTCCACTCAATCATCCCCAGAAAGATCTTCTGATTTTACAATTTCGGCAGAAACAGAAAACATTGATTATAATTTATCCTTGGGAAATTTATCTGAACGATTAGATGGCAATCCTTTACTTCAAGGTGAAGATGTTTCCATCCGTGGTAGAATAGGTAATAGCCGTGCATACGGTATTCAATTTAACATTAATAATATAACAGGCAGACCCAGAATACGATCACTTCAAGTAACTGGTGCTCAAGCCTTCAGGTCAACTAACACAGCAATATAATGGCAATCTTATCTGTAAATACTCCCTATGTAGATGGGGGCACGGTAACATCTACAAATTTAAATGAACTTGTGACTGATGCGGCATTTCTTGCTGGGGCAACGGATAATGTCACAACAGAGATTTCTAGTGGAGCTATTATTGTTAGGGATGGTGGCATTAGTCTAAATAAACTTAATACATCATTAAGCGGAGCAATTGAATTAGTCGGAACCACTTATGTAGGTGGTGACAAAACAGGAAATGCTCGTGGAAGTTCATCTATTGAGATTCAAAACACAAGGGCAAACGCTACCCAAGTAGTGTCTGCTTCAAATTCTGTTGCAATTGGTAACGAAAATACTGTTAGTTTAGGAGTTTCCTCAGCTTTTGGATTGAAGAATGCGATTACTGGTGGCGAATCTACTGGAGTGGGATACGCAAATAGTGTAGGCAGTTACCGATCTGCGTCATTTGGCAGAGCTAATTCTATTGAAGATCCAGGGGGCACAGCTGGTGGCAGGTATTCTCAGTTAATTTTTGGTGGAGGTTGTCGTACAAAACAATATGGTTGTACCGCAGTAGGATACGGGG
>Ga0257114_1001863_pt1 | contig 14482 bp, 10 predicted proteins | sample SI112_10mmetaG_FD_190149 | JGI IMG/M metagenome (GOLD analysis project Ga0257114, IMG submission 190149) | Marine microbial communities from Saanich Inlet, British Columbia, Canada - SI112_10m | ecosystem: Environmental > Aquatic > Marine > Inlet | place: Canada: British Columbia | collected...
TACAAATAATATTCCTGGATGGAACTATATACCTAAAGTGCCTATTTTAGTTTCACCATTCTTTACTTGGCCAATCAACCCTAAAAGAATGATCAATTGGCTCATATCACAATGGGTCCCTCTATCTGAAAATCTAATATTACTTTTTCTAGTTCTTATTTCTTGGGGCTGGCTTCAACCCTCTTTAGAGGATACAAGAATAATTCAAGTTGAATGGGTAATGAAGATTTGGTTAAGAAATATCGCCCTGATGATACTTGTAGCTGGGAGTCTTCATTGGTTTTTTTATTCGAAGAAAAAACAAGGCAACATATATCGATATGATAAACGTGATCGTATTCAAAATGGGCCACGATTTATTTTCAAAAAACAACTTTATGATAATATCTTCTGGTCTTTATTAAGCGGTGTTGGATTCTGGACTGCTTATGAAGTTTTGATGTTTTGGTTAATGAGCAATGACTTAATACCCGTAATGATCATCAATGAGAGCCCTATACTATTTGTTTTATGGTTTTTTCTGACTCCAATATGGATTTCTTTTCATTTTTACTGGATTCACCGCTTTTTACACTGGGGCCCTATGTATAAATGGTTTCATGAAGTTCATCATCGAAATATTAACATTGGTCCGTGGTCAGGACTTTCTATGCATCCGGGTGAACATTTAATCTATTTCACATCAATCTTAATCCATTTGATCTTCATGGCGCACCCACTACACATCCTATTTCATATGCAATCACAGACCCTCACTGCGGCTTCTTCACATACTGGCTATGCTGGTTTGCTCATTAAGGATAAAAACTGTCTCAAACTAGGTACATTCCATCATCAAATGCACCATCGTTATTTTGAGGTCAACTATGGAAGTTTAGAAATCCCATGGGATAAGTGGTTTGGAACTTTTCACAATGGAACATTCAAAAAACACCAAGAACTAAAATCTAGGCATCGTTCATATCCTCAATAAAGGCAATGTCAGGTATACCTGTTAATTTATTGCTTCTATTATTTTTTTCAACATATGCTCATCATTCAAGGATGAATAAGAAAAGTTTGAATTATATGTTCTATAGCCTGCGCTTGTATTCGCAAGGCTTCCGTTAAATACAGTCAGGATGTAATTAGCATTATCTTTATTAGCTATAGCGGGATCACCTGTAATATCGCCTTTAAAGATTTTTTCGTTTCCGATGTTAACAACTGGATGATAAAGACCGTGACGAGCAACAATCAGATTATGCTCAGGGATCGTCCAGATTGAATTATCATTGAATCCTTTTGCCGAATATACATCCACTGTTAATTCGTTATTATCCAGGCTCGCTGGACTAACGAGCTTGGTTGCTTTGTACATTAGATAGCCATAGTAAATATAATCCGCGAAAGTTGTAACAATTGCAGGTGTTTTTGCGTCAGTGATCCAACTGCTAGAAACAAGCTGCTCTCCATTCCACTTGCCTTCTCCAATAACATTTTCACCATAAACAGCATCCAAACCTGCATCTTTTGACCAAAGCATGCCGAATTTTACAAAGTCCCTCAAGGTCGATTCAAAATTTCCCCAATTCAATAGCGTTCCAGTTTCATTTTTCCACCAGTCGTAATTTGCAAGCCCCATTTTTGTAAATAGGTTATCTTTCCCGTACTCCATGGCATCTTTTCCTGTTGCTATACGCAAAACCTCTCCCAATATCAAGGTATCCCCCATACCATCATACCTAAATTTATTTGCTGGAGGACTTGGGTTCAAATCACGTGCTAAGGATACAGTCAGTCCATCAGATTCATACATTAGTGTGTGAGAACCAAGCAATCCTTTAGTTTCAGTTATTGCGGCTAGCCCCGATCTCATGGTTATCATATCTTTTAATGTGATATCTTCTTTAGTCGTTCCTACCCATGAAGTAATGTATTGCGACACTTTATCATCAAGTGAATTGATAGACCCGTTATCAATTGCTATACCTATCAACAATCCTAAGATTGTTTTTGCGGATGAGTTAGAAAGGCCTATACTGTTTAAATCTCGAGTTCCAAACACTGTCTCATATTTTGCGTCATCCCAACCGGTTGACCAAATCTTACTTTCAGATGTGGCAATGCGTTTAAGCCCAGTAACACTTGCATCGCTAATACCTTGGTATTGCTCAGAAACAATTTTACCGTCCTTGATAATAATTAAACCTTGGGTGTTATAAATATCTGTGAATGCATAATCTAAAGCAACTTGCAGTTTAGTAGCATCCATTCCTTGAGCCTCAGGTGTAGCTGATTTCCAAGCGAATGGAGGAATATTTACTGTTACATTAATATCTTTTTTTACACTATGAAATTGATCACTCACCACTACCGTAAATGAATACGCGTTTTGTGTAATATAAGTTGGTGCTGTTTTGTAAGTAATAACTCCAGCTGAGGAAATTTCAAATGCAGCATGATCGGTACTTGAAGTTGCATTACCCTCTAATTTATACGTAAGTGGAACATCACCATTTGGATCTTGTGCTACTACTGTAGTTACAGCGGTAGCGCCCTCATTCGTTGCAATAGCTTGAGTAGGTGCTGTGATATATGGCAGACTGTTATCAGTAGCATTGTTTACAAACTTTGGAACCGTATTAATCTCATCGCTACTTCCTGAATTATACGATCCAGTACAAGCCGCTAAAATACTGAGTAAAAACATTAATTGTATATTTTTAATGGGATTCTTCTGATTACAAAAAGTTAACAATGTTTATGTAAAATAAATTAGATATACATCTATATCAAATAGTATTGACAGAAATCAACTTAATTCAGCTACTGAACGCCAGGCTTGATCAATAGCTCTTTGCACTAAAGAGCTATTGACGGCATCACTGTTAGCAATAGTAATTCTTCCAAACGGTCGTCTACCAATTGCTCCAGGATTGCCATAGGAATAACCATGAGCCCATCTATTAATGGTAATACTCTCCACATCACGATCAAAATTAAATAAATTACTTGGTAACATTCCATTTAGATGGCTTCTTAATTCCATCTCATAGTCATTAAACTTCAAAGTCAGCATTCTATACCTTGCTTCACGAAATTGTTCAATTGCGGGCGCGCCAGCTGTATCACCTTGTAAGCAACATCGCATATGAAGAATACACGGGTCGTCTGGTGTTTTAGTATATTCATAACCACCCACACTAACCGGAAAGTCCATATTAAGAGCTTGGTGAATATTACCAGGGGACATCGCCATACCAACACCAATTTCTTTCATAGCATGCCAATTTCTCAATCCAATATTAGAAAATTGCAGTGGTATTTTAGATAACTTGCTGAGCGCTTGATATTGATCTTCAGGTAGTCCTGACACGATGTATGGGATCATCATATTATAACAAGCCAATATAGTATTTTTTGCCCTCACTGAATATGATTTATTATCACGAATATAATTAACTGCTACAGATACTGCAGTTTGTGGATTACCGTTATGACGCACATTAACCACGGTACTATTCAATCGAACGCGAACATTGTTACTAGATCTATCAAGTTCACTGTAATCAAATTTTGACAGAACAATTTCTTCGACATTATCGCCGGGACCGACAGTAGGAACCATTTTCTTCACAAGCATTCTTGCAATAGTGGCATTGCCATCTGGAAAATGATGAATAAAAGGATCTTCAGCTGCGTAAGTTCCATCACCTTTATCTATATAGTCAACAGGTGCCTCACCTGCCTCAAATGTATCCTTCCAAGCTATTGCATTCATACCCAGTGCACTACTTTCAATAGCCTCTTGAATGCTCATCACATCTGGCGTGCCGCCGTAATCAACGATCGAATTTCTAGCCATAGTGAGTATTTTAGGTTCATCGACTTTCAAAGTATTTTTAAGATAGTCAAAGTATGAATGCGACTTAATGTACTCATGCCATTCATTTTGTGGCACAGGTAAGGTTGTTGGATTACACTTCATCACCCTAAGAAGTTGCTCCCGACCTTTTTTATCCAATGGAGCTTGTTCAGCCGCCTCTTCATATGTGAGTGTAGATCTAAGTAGCCCTTCTAAAAAACCAGGATAATCACCGTAAGGATGATTCACTAATTTATCTTCGCCAAATACTTTTTTATTGAAATATGTAGCAGCGCCCAATCCATGCTTTTTATAAAAACTGCTATCATAAGTAGCTGCAAAGCTATCAATTTTTAGCCCTAATTCGTCAAATAATTTAAGAACAACATCACTAAGTTCTCGTGTTTGCTCAATCGATTCTGAGCCACCTTCAGCTATAAGTAATTTCCCATCAACATCATGTTCATTTCGTTTCGCATGACCACCAAAATCATCATGATTATCTAAAATTAATATTTTTTTATCCCTACCATATTGTTGTTGATAAAAATATGCAGCTGCCAAACCGCTAATTCCACCACCAACAACAATAAGATCATATTCATCGTCAACTTTACTAGTTGCCCCCCAGTTGGTTTTACCTGACCATGCTTTTGTGTGAGCCACATCATTAGAGCCGGGATGACTACCTCGAAGACCGTGTTCTGCGGGCGGATAATATGATGAGTTGATTGATGCCATGGCGTCATTTACATTACCAATACCTGGTATGACTGATGCTCCAGCCACCATCAATGTTCCATTTATAAAATCTCTTCTGTCTATTTTACTCAACTGAAACCCCTTGTTATTTGTTTACAGTAATCTGCAGTAAGCAATATATCCCAATCAATATTCACACCTAATCCTGATTGTTTTGGTGCATAAACGAAGCCTTTATTAATTAAAATAACATCCTTCATTGCAAATTCATATACGTCAATTGGAGTAGGGACTTCAAAAAATTTTGAATTCTTATTAGCAAGGATTATATGCAAATTAACCAATTGAACTAAACCATGGCCCCAACATTGCAGCTCTATTGGTAAATTCGCCTTATTGGCCACTATCAATAACTTAAGTGCTTCAGTTACCCCCCCTATGATTGAAGCATCAAATCTACCAGCATCCCAAGATTGTTTGAGTATTCCTGTTTCAAGATGATCTATTGAGTATAAATCAAAGCCATCTGGGATAATCGTAATTGGCAAAGCATTTTTTAACTTACGATAATCATCGAATAAATCATCTTCAATGGGCGCCTCGATACAAATAAATAATTCTTTATCCATTAATTGCCCGAGTTTTAACGCATCATGAAAATTATACACTCCCTCAAAATCCAACATAAAACGCACTGATGTTCCTTTGAATTTCTCATTAATGATATTAATCAGACGCTTGTCTTTGTTGATGCTTCCCCATACATGAAGCTTCAATGTTTTATAGCCTTGTGCAAAATAATAGTTTATGTTTTTCAGGTATAAATCAATTGATTGATAACATGGCAAACTAGCATAGGCATCAATTTTATTTCTTTGCGCTCCCAGAAAATCCGCAAGAGTGCAATCAGCCCTTTTTGCAGCTATATCCCATAAAGCAATATCTATACTTGATTTAGTCAAATCACCGATATCAGGTATCATAGATTCTAATCTCTGACTAACCACCAATGGATCAATAGATTGGATTGAAATCATTACTACAATGGCTTTTTCTAAATCTTTTAGATGGTTTTCATTAAATTCATGCACATCGAAAGAAGTGACGCAGGACACGCCTTCATATCCGTCCTTTGTTTTTAATCTTAATATAATATTTGTTTGTTTCCACGTCTCCCAAGTTAATGAAAATTTTGCATCTGTAGCATGATTACGAATAGCATAAATTTCAAATCCAGTTATACGTCGACCAACATCATAATTAAAAATCGGTTGAAAGCATTCTTGATCTCTTTCAGAGAAATTCTCAAGCAATTCAGGAGTGTCACCAACCTTTTTCATGATAAATACAGCTTATTCATTGATTGTTCTAAATGTTAAATTTATTCTCAAATTTGAAACTTTTTTTGCGATTGGTAACTGATGCTTCCAGAATTGTTGCGTATCTTTTTGCATAAGAAGAAGACTGCCATGCTGTAAATCGATACTGATTTTATCTTTGGTTATTTTATGCTTAAAATTAAATTTGCGAACTGCCCCAAAACTAAGTGATGCAATAGTTCCATTATGTTTCAATTGTGTCTCATTATCGCTATGCCAGCCCATACCTTCATGACCAGAATGATAGAGATTCAATAAGCATGAGTTATAAGTACAAGCTGATTTATTTTCTACTATATTTTTCAACTTTGACAAATCTTCAGTCCATGGTAATGCAACCTTCTTTGTATTCGAATAGGTATACTCAAAAGCTTTGTCGCCATACCAGGCAACTTTACGTTTTGTTGTGAATGTTTTACCAAATAAAAAAGATTTATCATGCCTCCATTCAATATCATCAATTAATTTATTTAGGTAATTTGTCGCAGAAGTAGCATCTAGTAAGTTATCAAAATACCTCACTAGGCCATTTTTTTTTAAGACTATTCTAGACATTTCGTTCAACAAAAGATTTATGCTTTATATAATCTACCAAAATCATATGCGGCACCGTTAAAGCCGCAAGACCAATGAAAATAATTAATAATGAACGCTCTGAGTTCGTGTAATGCCCAAGAATATAATTATAGAAATAAAGCATACCCAAGATAGCAATTAAACTATAGCTACTTGCTTCATAAAATGACCTGCGCTTATCCATAAATGGGATTTCTTTTAACGTCAATTTAATATGTCTTGGACTATGAAAAAAACAAAAATATATAGAAAAAGTTATGATTGGTGGAAGCAGAAAAGCTAACAGTAATAAGAATAATAGACTTATATAATCATACGTGTATCGCTTTTTTGAAAACACTCTATATGAATATATAATCATTACAATAAACCAAGGTAAAACAAAGTAATTAATCCATTGCAAAAGGATTAATGAATTTTGCGATCCAACTAACACAGCGAAAAAACTATTGACTTCCGCCTGACTGCAATAAGGAATTACGATGGGTATCAAACTACCATGTGCAATTATCGAAATAAAATCCATTGATTGACGATGCTTAATATCACTTAATCCAAAATGAATACCCGATAAAATCAAAAAGATCGTTAGAAAAAATAATGGATGTAAAAACCAGATAAAAATCACAGATAGCGAAATTAGTATGTAGTAAATATGAAACAAAACATAATAGTTGAATGATTGTGGCCATCCTCTTTTCCTAGCAATGGCTGCATCAAAACCACCATGAGGAATACCAAAAATTAAAACACAAATTAATGCTATTGAATTATAGATATCTAAACTCACCATCTATCACCGAACTTCTTGATTAGCTCTCTAATAAAAGGTGTCTTGGGCATATTTCTCACTATTTTGTACCAAATATTAAAATTAGTTTGATTGAGCATGAAATCAGAAAATTGATCACCTGAGAGTGCTTTAGCAGTCTTTACAAAGATATCTACTGAAAGAGCTGGATTATTAATCAATACTTTATTGAATAATTGATCCATATTCATAGTAAAAGCTGACATGATCATTGGTACATTATAATTATTACTTTTTATATTCTGAATCAGTAAATCAATCTGACGATTTATATTATGGAACGCATAGCCAGTGGCCAGCCTGGTGGCCCCTCCTCCTGCACCAATATGATGTGTAATATCATTTGCAGTTTTTAAATATTCTTGCACGATGATTCCACGTTCACTAGAAATAATACGACTAGTTTTCATGCCTTTTTGCTTTAACCATGTGTTTATTTGTTCTTTATACCACTCTGGCGAATTTAATTGTTTCGAGATGACAGTTGATTCAACGAATATTTTAGAATCAGAAAAAGGTAACGCATAAATAAAATGCAACCCAGACTCTTGGGTTACTGAAAAATCCATTAAAGTTACGCATTTATCAACTGAAATATTGCCTTTTTCTAACTCAAATTCTACGCCAGTGAAATGTTGTTTTAACAAATTATCAGATAATTGTGGCCCCCTACTATCATAAACATGATTGGCAGTAATAGTTCCTGATTCACATAATATAAGTTTTTTATTATTACTTAATGTGCCAGATATTACCTTGTCTCTTAATATCCTTATGTCATTATTCTCTAAAAATACCTCGATATTATTGAGATATGTTGCCGCATCACGACAAACATACTTATATTTTGCACTTTCATGAAATACAGTTTCCTGATTATTGGTTATTCTCCATTTATCCCATATACCCTTTATTGAAGAATCATTTAAATCTAATTTATTATTTTCCTGCCAGGAGCACCAGGTAGCTTGTTTTTTTTTAGCTTCAATTGGTTCAATAATTATTATATTAGTTGATAGTCTTTTCTCGAATAATTGTTTGGCAAAGCTGAGTCCAGCATTACCACCGCCAATAATAGCAATATCATAATTCATGAATACCATCCAAACCATACAACTTTTCATGTAGATGCGGATTGTGCGATGGGACTTTTTTGTTTAAAACAGCGCTCAATGAGAGAATAGTAAGTATAACTTTATTGTGACTCTTGATAACTGTTCTGCCTTTCCACCATTGCGATCCATTATTCACTAATTGAATACCTATTTGACGATATAATTTCAATGCAATAACAATAGCAATTCTTGATCTCCAGGGAATTAAATGAATACCAATCATAGCACTCTGATAATAAACATCAGCAAGTTTAATTAACCTAGTTATAGCTTCAGAAACAAGAGGTCTGTCCTCTTTTGACATTTTGGCAATTTCTAAAGGTTTTAGATTTACCCATGATTCAGGAATATATCGTCTAGAATTTTTAGCATCTTCCAAAACATCACGTGCAATATTAGTCAATTGCATCGCTATACCCAAATCAATCGCATAATAAGAAGCTTGTGGATTTTTGCATTGCAATATTTGTTTAGACATGATCCCAACGGTACCTGCAACTGCATGACAATATCGTAATAACTCTGTCTCATTAGCAATTGCGACTTCACCCTGATCACTTAGCATTCCTGCCATAAGTTCACGTGCAGCATTTAACGAAAGTGCACAGTCATTAGCTAGAAGCTTAAAATCATAAAGTATTTTTGGCTGATTAATATCAGTATCATTATGGAGGTGATCACTGATATCTTTTAAAATGACAGCCCTATCAGGCTGATCACTGTCTGCAAGATTATCCACGTAACGACAGAACTTATAAAGCCTCGCTATTTGTTGAGATAGTTTTTTTCCCAAAAACTGACTTGCCCAGAAAAATGAACTTCCATATTTTTTTAATACTCGTTTTGGCTCGTTTGATAGCATTAATTATCACCAGAGCTAACTTCTTGACCCGTGATAAGCTCTTCGACAACTTTAGCTGAGCTCACAACTCCAGGTAAGCCAGCACCAGGATGCGTACCCGCCCCAGCAAAATACAAATTCTTAATATTCCTATGTCTATTATGATGTCTAAACCAAGCGGATTGAGTTAAGGTTGGCTCAATTGAAAATCCAGCGCCATGCATTGAACGATAATCCTGTTTAAAATCATTCGGAGTCATCCAGAATACACTTTCTATCACTTCAGATAACTCAGGTAATATAGTTTTCTCGAGTGCTTCAATTATATTTTCAGATAGTAACCTGCCCTCTTTATTCCAATCGTGACCTCCTTGTAGATTTGGAACTGGACAAAGTACATAGAAGGAATCGCAGTTATCAGGTGCAAATGATTTATCGGTTGCGGTTGGCCTATGAAGGTATAAAGAAAAATCATCATTTAAAATCTTCTTATTAAAGATATCATCTAGCAATGATTTATATTTTTGACCCATCCAAATGGTATGATGAGCGATATTGTTATATTTCTTTTTAGTACCAAAATAGAGCACATATAAACCCATAGAGTAACTCATCTTAGAGTGATATAGACTGACCATTCCTTGCTCACTAAGAAGTTCCTTGTAACAAGTCTCTGGGTCACCCGCATAAACTATATTTGTTGCTTTTATTTGATCTCCAGATGCTAAAGTGACAGAGTATGCTTGTTTTTTATTATGATCAATTCGTAAAACATCTGTATTTTTTAAAATTTTTATATTTTGTCTCAACATTAATTGCTCCAACTCATATACCAATTTGCTGGTACCGCCTTTGCAAAAAAATACACCCCATTTTCGCTCTAAATAATGTATTAGTGAATAGATGGATGTTGTTTTAAAAGGATTACCACCAATTAATAGTGGGTGAATTGTAAATGCCTTGCGTATCAGAGGATGCTTCAAATAACCACCGACCATTTGCCAGACAGTTCGATAGCATTTTAATTTAATCAATGCTGGTATTTGAGCAATCATTACTCTTAAATTATTGAACGGACGATGAACTAGTTTTTTGAATCCAATATCATAAATAGCATGAGATGCTTCTAAAAGGTCGCCATAACTTCTAGCATCATCTTCACTAAATCTAGCTATTTCAATTTGCGTTGCTTTGACAGAGGAACGATAATCAAAATGCTCATCAGTTTCACTGAAATAAAATCGATAGTAAGGGTCAAGATGAATTAATTCGATATATTCATCAAAATTTTCATTAAATAATTCAAATAGCTCACGGAATAAAAATGGTGCTGTAATAACTGTTGGTCCAGCATCATGTTTGTAACCATCCTTGACGAATGTCCTGGCGCGACCACCAATCTGATCAAGGCGCTCTATGAGTGTAACGTTGTGACCTAATGCGCGTAAACGGAGCGCTGAAGCAATACCAGCAAAGCCAGCACCAATAATAACTGAATTGATATTTGATTTGATTGGTATGTTCAAGCAAATGTTCCAACGCTTGATACTAGAATAAATGATCTCATGTGAATCCGGAGGTCGGACAAGCCGACCTCACAAATTCATTCTGCTTTAGATTATTTTCCCGAATCTTTAACTGCTGCTGCCCAAATAACAATACCAAAAAGGATTTTGTTAATAAAGTCAGCGAGATTGTAAACAAGGTTAAGAGTGCCTTCGTTTACACCGCCAGATAAATAACCAAGATAATACCCTATTGGATATACCGCCCAGCCAAACACAATAATATACATCATTGTATTGTAAGCGCTTTGAACTGCTGCATTGCCAGAAGCATCTCTAGCTGCTGCACCTTCACCACTCCATAGCGTATAGATCATATAGGCCCAAGCTCCACAACCGATAATGAACGCAGGTCCAGCCGCCATGAGTCCAGCTTCTCCGAGATATCCAAAGATCAACATTACGAGTGTGCCGAGTAGTAACTTCCAAAATAAAGAGGCCGCAACGTCTGTAACAGCTCTCAATATTAAATAGAACTCAACGATGAGTAATGGAACAGTTAGCAACCAATCAATATATCTAAATACTGTTGGTGATGTACCAGTATCTACCCAAACACCTCTCATATATAAGTAATGCCATAACGCAATACCTGTTACCAAACCAGCAACAGTTAGTGATGTTTTCCATTTTGCACTGACATTATCTCTTTCTAGAAAGAAAAATACGGTTGCAGCCAATAAGGCAGCTGTAACAAGCCAGAAACTTATACCAACATAATCGTTGACATTTAGGTCGGCTCCAAAAGCAATTGATGGAACAACCATCGTTCCTGCAAGTAGCATAATTAACTTCATACTGATCTCCAAAATGATAATTTTTCGCTATCTTAATCGAAATATTAACTTTCAAAAAAATGACCCTACTTTCTATAAAAAAATAAGATCTCCCTTTATAGTTACATATGATATGAAACTATATCTTTATACTATATTTTAAATACGAATAGTTCACAAATAGATACAAGCTTTATTTTGTAACAATTACTTGTTACGTATTTGTAAAAATTAGAAAAATCTGTCTATCAAGGCCTCTACTGCTCTTCTCCCTTCGCCAGCTGCACCATTCCAATATTGATGACCCCTGAGCTCTGAGTGTCCAATTGCTATTCTTCCGTAAGGTTGACGTATCACGTCAGGAGCTGATAATTCATTATTATTACCAAACATAAACCCTAGATCAGGGTTTACATAAGCATGCCCCCATCGGTTCAATATTATACCTGCTATGTCTCTGACTGGATCAAAACCGCCTGCAGAAAACATAGCTGTCATTTGTTCACGAATTTGTCGCTCATAATCAGCGAACGATGTACCAAGTAACTCCGCTCTTCCTATTATACCCTGATTTTTCCTGCTAAGTCCGGATTTAAAGATAGGCGCGTAAAATGTCATTACGATGGGTTTATCAGGATCTAGTGGTTGTGATTGACCATCAATAATCATTGGTCTACGTATATTACAAGTAAAACCGAAGCCTCCACTCCATAATGCAGCAGCGACTCCAAGACGCTCTAAGAAGCGCCAATTAGTCAGAGCGACGTTTGCAACTAACACGGGAGAATGACCAAATTTAGCATAAGCACTATGGTAAGAATCAGGCATATCCTTAAGCACGTGCCTATTAACCCAACCACCAGAGGCCATTACCACTGCCTTGGCTTTTAATTTACTCAATACCTCGCCATTGGCATAAGTAATCTGTACGTGCTCCTTATTCGACATTTCACTAATATGCTCAACTCCTACAACTGTCGAATTCAATCGCATTCGAACTGTCTTATCAGCGTGATCTAATTTAGCAAAATTAATTTTTCCAAACAAAATCTCCTCGAATGATTTTCCTTCTATTGCCTCTGGATTCAATTTTTTAACAAAATGTCTTGCAATACCAGCGTTACCACCGGGAAAGCTCTGCAAATAGCCTGCATCATAAAGGTCCGGCTTCTTAAAACCTGGCATATCAAAATACTTACCCCAATATGCACTTATTCCATCACAACCTAAACCAATTATACTGGCCATGATTGGGTCATAAAATGCAATTACTTCAGACGGTAACCCCAGATTTTTCTCATAATAAGACTTTAAAGTAACGGTATCGAGCCATTCATCTGTTTGCTTACTACCCTCGATAGAACGAACACGCTGAAATGCAGCTTGGACCTCTTTACTCCAAGGTGTTGATTGTAAACCAGATTCCCAAACATCTTTTACCCATGGAGTAGCGGCACCATCAAAAAAATGACCGACATCAAATGATCTTTCCTGCCAAGTCAGATAATCATAATTATCTATTGGTATTCGCATATCTACAGCTGATCCGGTCGGTTCAGTATAATTAAACTCTCGAGGCATATTCAATGCCGTAAAATAATCATCAGGTCCGCCATCCAATGATGGAAGACCGAAATCATTTGAGCCTTGCGGACCTGAAATATGCACGCCGTTGACAATAAAATCATTGCGCTTTGCTTCACCACCAAAGATTGGATGGTTATCAAGAATAAGAACGCGACCTGATGGGTTTAGTCTATTAAAATGATAGGCAGCTGATAATCCTGAAAAACCGCCGCCAACAACTACAAGATCAAATTCTTCATTAGTATCAATGGCCATTTTTTCTTGATTAGAAAACTTTCCTGAGCGAATTTGATGTGCAGTTTTTATTAACTCAGGCGTATTACCATGTGATTTAGCATAGTCTCCAATACCTCCTGGTCCATACCAATTTGCACTGACATCAAAAGAATAATCGTTCAAGTTATTAACCGAGGCGTTTAAACTTTCGTTACCACCTACTAACGTACCAGCGAGCATTAGGGACGAACCATAAACGAAATCACGTCGAGTGATACTCTTATCTAGCCCTAATTCTTTATCTATTTTACTAACCATTGCCTGAAGTGTAATCTATTTATAAGAATAACTTCAACATGCAACTTTGCAATTTTAAATCAAGAAATAAGGGCTAACCCAATGACCAATAAAATTAATCGTCGAAAATTTCTTATCAATAGCAGTGCTGCAGGCCTCACTGCCAGCTTGACACAGCCTCTTCAAGCGCAAATCCCACAAATAAATAAAAGCAATGTAAAGCCTGTTGTGATTGCTTCAGATAACGGTTACACCATGAAAAATGGAGGCACTACTAACTGTGTTGAAACTGCATTCAATAAAATAATCAGAGGTGATGATGTGCTCGACGCACTCATAGAAGGTGTGAATATTGTTGAGCTGGATCCACTTGATGCAAGTGTAGGCTATGGTGGAAGACCTAACGCTGATGGTATTGTTCAACTTGATTCATGCTGTATGCATGGTCCAAAAAAACAAGCAGGTGGTGTTGCTGCCCTAGAGGGAATTAAGACACCATCACTGGTTGCGAAAGCAGTTATGCAGCATACTGATCATCATCTATTGGTAGGAAAAGGTGCGCAAGAATTCGCAAGAAATATGGGTTATACAATTGAGGCTGACCTCAATACCGAGAATTCTAGGGAAATGTGGTTAGATTGGAAGCGAAGAATAGATCCTGAGCATTATCTTGATCCAGTAAAAAGAGAGATTGCAGGTCGCAATGCAGCTATTGAGATGATTAGCGAGGGCCTAATCCCAAAAAAAGAATATTATGGCACTATAAATTG
>Ga0257114_1001865_pt1 | contig 14479 bp, 13 predicted proteins | sample SI112_10mmetaG_FD_190149 | JGI IMG/M metagenome (GOLD analysis project Ga0257114, IMG submission 190149) | Marine microbial communities from Saanich Inlet, British Columbia, Canada - SI112_10m | ecosystem: Environmental > Aquatic > Marine > Inlet | place: Canada: British Columbia | collected...
TCTCCTTAGGAATATATATACTCCATGAGTACCATTGATTTCCTGTTTCCCCCATAGATTTTGGATAATCCATAATTATCTCAGACCTTCCAATCCATTTTTCTGAAGTTCTTTTACAGTCTCCTTTATTTTTTTTAGGTCCACAATCATCTTTTCTTTTTTCAAATCTAAGAGAATATTCTCCATCTCTAACTATATCTTTTGAATATCGAAGAGCCCAAGGGGCATTACTTTGCCATCCATGCGTCCTCCAATTTTTGGACCATGTCCCTACATCCTCTAACCATTTTATTTTTTGATCTGGTTTAAAAATATAATTTTCTTTAAAATATTTTTTTTTAGCATAGGAATTGTTAGCAAATAACAAGGTTATAATTAGTAAGAAAATTATTTTTTTCATAATCCAAGATTAACAAATTCTGAACAATGAGTCTATTTGCTTTAAAAATAGCTATTTGATTTATCTATTTTAAATCGAGTTTAGCATCGAGTTTTTTTATTAAATTGATGAGTCTTTAAGCGATTTATTTTAAGCTAACTTTTTAATATCCGCATAAGTACTGTAGAATAGTGTAGGTGAGTGTAGGATAGGTTGAACCGCTAATCCCGTAAATAATCGCCAGCTTCGTGTATCATTTTCCACAGTTTACTTGCGTTTTTTTATCCAATTTTAGTTTTGAGAAGTTTTGTCAATTTTAAAGTTTTCTAAAGTTGAGGTAGATACGCCCGAGTCTTGATCATCATATCCTTCTTTTGTCGAAAGCTCTCTTTCTTTAAATTTTTGTTCTCTTATTAATTCTTCTTGTAATTTTAATTTTTGCTCATGTTCAAATTTTTCTTCCCATTCTTTCAATTTAATATTTTCAATTTCTTTCTTTTGATCTTCTTGATCTTTTATTTCTTTTAAAAATTTTTCTTTTTTTCTTCTTTCCTTTAATTCTTTGTTTTTTTGTTCCTCTTCTCTAACTCTTAAATCTAATTCTTTTCTATTTTGCTGTTCACCTCTTAGTTTGAGTTCTTTTTCTTTTACTCTAAGATCTTTGTCAATTTGACCTAGATCTTCATCTTTTTTAACTAGTCTTTTATTTTCTACTTCTAGTCTTTTATTTTCTACTTTAAGAGATTCTTCTTTAATTTTTAATTCTTTATCTTTTAAATTTAATTTATCATTTTCTTTTTGAAGTTTTTCTTTCAAAATTTTTAATTCTTTTTGTTCTTTTAAAATCTCATTTTTTTCTTCAAGTTTTTTTAACTTAATTTCTTTAATTTTTTTCTTTTCTAAGTTTTTTTTATACTTTGAATATGCACTACTTAAAGTGCTAGTGGTAATAGATGCTAACTTTGTTAAGCTGGACTTATTTTTTGAAGATTTAATTTTCTTTTTTTTTTTATTTTTTAAAGGCATTTTTTTAAAAAATTATTTGATCAAAGAAATTATTAATATTCAACAAGATTTATATTAATCTTTTTTGAATACTGTCTAAAATGAGTTCAACCTACGATTGTTATTTGATGATATTTAATCTCTAAAGTTTATAAATTCAATTGGGAGACCAATATCAATCGCTTTAATTGCAGCTATTGCTTCTTGTAAATCATCTCTTTTTTTTCCGTCAACTCTTAATTCTTCTCCTTGAATTTTGATTTGGATTTTAAGTTTAATTTTTTTTATATCTCCAATAATTTTTTTTGCATTTTCTTGGCTTATTCCTTCTTTCAATTCACTGACTTGTCGAATGGTTCCACCAGATGCGCCCTCAGAATTTTTAACACTTAAAACTCGTGGATCTATTTTTCTTCTAATTAGATGTGTTTCTAAAAGTTCATTAACTTGCTTAAGTTTTAACTCATCTGTAGCAAGTGTTGTAATAGTTTTATCTTTTCGTTCGATTGAAATATTAAGTCCTTTAAAATCATATCGGTTGCTGATTTCTCTTAAGCAATTTGCAAGAGCATTATCAAATTCTTGATAGTTGACTTTACTGATTACATCAAATGAAGGCATAATTATTTATTAGTTTATATGATAATATATTTTTTATTAAAATAAATTAAAGATAAGATAATTATTCGAAATGAAAAAGATTAAAATTCATATAAGAAATAACTATTGGAAAGAGGGGTTTTTACCTTGTGATTTAGAAGGTGAAAAACATAGCACTATTACCGAGGAAGAATTTGAAAAAGGGCTTAGTCAATACTCGGAAATCAAAGATAAGATTGAATATTTAGTGGATTGGGATGAAGACAATTATATTTCTTCAATGAAAGACACAGACGTATTGTTAGGTTGGCAATTCCCAACAAAAAATATTAGAGAAATTGCTCCCAACCTTAAATGGATCCATGTTAGTTCAGCAGGTGTTAATCATTTGTCTCCTTTTGATTGGATGAAAAACGATTTAATTTTAACTAACAGCAGTGGAGTACATTCTAAAAAAGCTGGTGAGTTTGGTTTAATGAGTATTTTAATGCTTCAAAATCAAATGACGAAAATAGTAACCAACCAAAAAAATAAAGAATTTGTTACTTTGCTTAGTAAGCCTATCGAAGGTTTTAAAGTTGTGGTAATTGGAACGGGTTCTCTCGGTGGCTCTATGATAAAACACATTAGCAAACTTGGAGCTGAAGTAGTTGGTGTTAATCGAAAAGGAAATGATGTTGAGGGTTGCTCAAAAGTAATTACTTTTGATAAAATAGATGATGTATTGCCAAGTGCTGATTTTTTATATCTCGCAGTTCCTGAAACGGAAGAGACCAAAGGATTAATTAATAAGACTAGATTAGATAGTCTTAAATCTACCTGTGGAATTGTTAACATTGGAAGACAATCTGTTTTAGATTATGATGCTTTAAGAGTTAAACTAGAAAAAAATGAATTAGCTGGTGCTATTTTAGATGTATTTTCGCATGAACCAATTCCAAAAAACTCTACTTTTTGGGACACACCAAATTTGATTATTACTCCACATATTTCATCAGATAGCCAAGGTAACTATATTGAAATGGTATTAAAAATATTTTTCAAAAATCTTAAACTCTTTATAGAAAATAAGGAACTAATTAACCAAATTGATCGAAAATTAGGTTACTAGATTTTGATATAGAGACAATTTGTTTAGTTACATTAACAATCTCTAAATGTAGATTATTGTGTATATGAAAAAAATATTATTTTTTGTTCTTCTGGTATTCGTATTTAATGCAAAAGCTATAAGTAAAGAGACCACTTTTACTAATGAGATATTTGAAAAATCTCAATCAGATGGAAAAATTACTGTAATTCATTCATGGAATAAGACATGTGTAACATGTGCTCAACAAGTAAAAATATTAGATAAAGCCAAACAAGATTTTAAAGACATTATTTTTTTAAGTTTTGAACAAACAAAAGATAAAGATATTGCTAAATTTTTAAGTATAGATTACTGGACTACAATTGTTGTTTATAAAAACAATAAGGAAGTGTCCCGTTCAATTGGAGAAACAAATAAAGAAAAGATTTACTCTCAAATCAATTCACATTAACAATTTCAACACTAATAGCTTCTAGGTTTATTTTATTTAATAACAGGCTCTGTTATAGGTTTAATTGGATCTTCGATAGGCTCTGTAGATGGGTTTAATTCGATACCTGCAGGAGTGATTGATTGAGGCATTGCAACGAATTGAGAATCTGGATTTTCGACAACCGGTCTAACTTTTGATCTATAAAGCCCATAAATACCAATCAAAATATGAAAAAATATAAGGAAAATAAAAAAACCATTAGGTCCAACTATACCCATAAAGACTGAACATAAAAAAGGCCCACCCATAGCACCCATACCAAACGTAAACTGTAAACTAGCACCAGCTGCAACGAACTTTTCTTTAGGAATAAAATCATTGGTATGTGCTAAAATTAAAGAAAACATTGGAAGACTACAAAAAGAAAATAAAATTAAAAAAACATAAAACCAAAATTTACTGGTTGCTAATTCACCTGGTAAATACATTTGCCTTGAAGATAAAATTGCACAAAAAGCAAAAAATGCTGCTGCAAAAGTCACAATAATAATCACTCTTCTTCTATCAAATATATCTGACAATTTTCCAATAGGCCATTGAGAGATTGCACCTGATACCGCAAGCATAAACGTAACTAATGAAATTTGAAATATAGAAAAATTCATTGTTGTTGCGTATACCGCAAGTAGAGTGAATAACGCAGATTGAATAGTTCCATAAAAAAATGAACTAACCATTCCAAATGGAGAGGATATAAATGCTTCCTGTAAAGACATGGTAGATATTTTTTTAAATGTTGGAGCTTTTCTTTTCGTAAGCAATATTGGAATTAGGGCTGCTGAAGTGATGACCGAAATTAATATAAAAGGTTCAAAGTTAAGAGGATCGCTAAAGTTTAGTAAAAACATTCCAAATCCCATAGCGCCATATAAGATAACCATATAAACAGACAAGACACTTCCTCTGTTTTTATTACTTGCTCTGTCATTGAGCCAGCTTTCAGCAACTGTATAAATTGAAACCATACTAATACCTGTAAGCACTCTTAGTAAAAACCAAACAAAAGGACTTACATAAACTGCATGAACTAATACGACTAATGATGCAACAGACGCAAAAGCAGCAAAAACTCTAATATGACCAACACGTGAAATTATTTGTGGTATTGTTTTTGCACCAATAAAGTACCCCACAAAGTAACCAGACATCATAAACCCAGTTGCAGTTAAACTGAATTCTTCTTTAACTGCTCTTACTCCAAGCAATGATCCTTGGAAACCATAAGCAAGCATAAGAGCTCCCATACCTAAAAATAATGCCCATGAATTTTTTAATACTTTATTCATATGAATCGACATCTATTTCTGATTTGTGGCCAAATCAAGTTAAATGTAATTAAGGGTTTACGAATTTTTAAGCTTAATGAAAGAGTGGATGGTGATGGTAAAAATAATTACTGCACCACCTGTGATAGTCTCGATACTAGGCTGCTCCTTAATTACCATCCATACCCAAAAAGGGCCAATAATAGTTTCTAGTAAAAAGAATAAATTAACTTCTTCGGCTGGAATAAACCTTGGAGCAATTGTTACCATTACAAAAGGAATCGCAACACACATTACGCACATTAAAGGCACAATATACATATCTTGGTCAACTAGAGCGTAAGTTTCAATGAAAAACATAGCAAACACTGCAACAAATAATTTTCCAACTACAGCTGCAGGAACTAAGTTTTTCTTTTTGGCTGATCTTATCGTTACAGCCCCAATTGCAAGGCCAAGAGCCGTGATAAGACCTAATAAATCTCCAAAAATATTACCTAATTGAAGAGAGTCGTAGAAAATATATACGGCTGCAATAAAGGTAATTCCAATTGCAATCCAGGTTTTATTATCTGGCATTTCTTTAAGGAAAATTGCACCTAAAATGGCAGATAACATAGGAGCCATTGCAATCATCACTAAAGTATTAGCCACATTGGTGTTTTGAATGGATACTACAAAAGCAACATTTGTAACCGCAAAAGTCGCTATATAAATTATTCCATGACGACCGCTGTTTAAAAGCATCTTAAAGAATTCTGCTCGATAAATTATCAACATTCCAATTAAAACAGTGAAGAAGGGGATAGCTCCACGATAGAAAACTAAACCCCAAGTGTCTACATTTGAAAGCCTGATAAACAAACTATCAGGAGTAATAAACATTACTGCAACAAAGGCTAATAACGATCCTTTTTTTTGATCAGATAATGACTTCATGCTTTTAATTCACTCCAAAAAGTTTTGGCAAGATTAATCCCTGATAAATCATATAAACTTTTTAATCCTGTTGGAGAGGTAACATTAATATCTCCATTAAGTTTTTGATCGATAAAATCTATTCCAGCAAAAAAAATATTTTCTTTTTTTAAATCTTTTGCAATTAATTTTGAAACCTTATTTTCTATTTTTGTAAGTTTTATATTAATGGGTTTCGCGCCTTTGCTCATGTTGCTTAAAAAAGAACCTTTCTTAGGGACTCTAGATATTGCCCCACATACTTTACCATTAATTAAAAAAACTCGTTTATCACCTTTACTAATTCTAGCTAGAAATTTTTGACACATGATGTGATTATGTTTTTTTATAAATTTTTGAATTAGTTTTAAATTAAAGTTAGTTAATAAATGAATATCATTGCCGCTGTAACTATGAATGGGCTTTAAAATTACTTTCTTATATTTTTTGAAAAAACTTCTAATCTCACTTATGTTTTGAGTAAAAATAGTACTTGGCATGTATTTTTGAAATTTAACTGAATATAGTTTTTCAGATACATTTCTTATTGAAGTTGGATTATTTAAAATTTTAACCTTATTTTTAATTGTATCTAAAATATAAGTTGCAGAAATATACTCTAAATTAAAAGGAGGGTCTTGACGAATTAGAATAAATTTACATTTTGTAAGTTCTAATTTTTGTTTTTTTAAAATCTTAAAAAACTTTTTGTTTTTGTAATTAAATTCGATAAAAAAACCAGCTGCAATTACTTTAGAATTAACAATGGATAAATCTTTAGGGTCGTAATAAAATATTTTATAGTTTTTACTTTGTATTTCATGTGCAAGAAATACACTAGTATCCGTAGTTGGGTTTAGTTTTGAAGGTTTATTTCCTTGAATAGCAACAATTTTATTTGTCATATAATTCATCTAAATCTTTAGTCTTAGAAAATTTGCTAATCATATGATCTGCATTGGTTGTTTTTTCATCAATTACTTTTTGCAAATGATTTAAAAACAAAGTTTCATTTTTGCCGTGTTTATTTAGTATATCTCTATCCTCTAGGCCTTTTTTAGATAAATCTAATAATGTATTTGCCCAATAAAGAAGATCTTTACCCATAAGTTGAGTGTTAAATCCTTTTTTGGGAGCCTCAAGATATGCGTTTATGACTTTATCTTTATCCCAAGTTGAAATTAACTCATAAACTTCATTTATATTTCCATATAGTATTCCAATATTGAAAGCGGGTCCTGAGCATAAACAATCCCAGCCACAGGTATCCATTGACCTAAGCTCAATATACTTCTTCAATCTATTTTCTGTAAAAATTGTACTTAAATGAGTAGTTAAATCACTTTCAGTCGGCAGTCTGTTTCCAATCTCATTAATTTTACCCTCCATAAAGTCTTTAAAGGTATATTTTCTTCCAGAAATATATGTCCCTTCATGTTCGATAAATAAAATCGGAAAATTTATTGAAAATTCTGCATATTTTTCAAAGTCTAAATCTTCAAAAAATAATTTAGGAAGTCCCCCTCTTGAGGTGCTTTGCCAGACTTTAGATCTATACGATAAATAATTACTTTTTTTCTTTTCAACAATTGCTGAGTTAGCAAATAAAGCAATTGAAATTGGAACTATGGAATTAACAACTTTAAATTTTTTTATGAAATCTTCTTCAGAGTTGTAATCGATGTTTAGTTGTGTGCCACAAGTTCGATACATCATATCTAAGCTCAGCTCTCCCCCTAAAGGCATGTCCTTAGTCATTAATTTATATCGTTGTTTAGGATTATTTGGAATTTCATTTAATTTTGAAATAGGATCAAATCCAGCACTCACAATATTAATACCTAATTTTTCAGTGACCTGCCTTAATTCAAATAGGTAATCTTGAGATTCTGCACAAGCTTCATGAATATTATTAAGTTTATCTCCTGATAATTCTATTTGGTTTCCAGGTTCAAGAGTAATATTTTTGCCACCTTTATTTAGTCCTATGATATTTTTTTCTTCTAAAATAGGGTTCCAACCAAATTCTAAAAGAGCTGAAAACATTTCTTTAACTTTTAAATAATTAATTCTTTTATTATCAACATTGCTGAATAAAAATTTTTCATGTTCAATCCCAATCCTGAAATCTTTTGTCTGTTTAATTCCAGATTTAAAATAATCTATTATTTGTTCTTTAGATTTGATCATATATATCTAGATAATATTTTAATTTAGAATTTAAAGATAATTATTAAAAAATTAATTTACTTGTAATTTAATTGTTAGAACCAGTGCTTAATAATGATAATTGAGTAACCTTATTATCTCCCAGTTCATCAATGGGTTTTACTGGATAGTCCCCTGTAAAATAATGATCTGTAAGCTGTGGGTAAGTATCATTTCTTTTGTCAAAACCAATTGCTTTATATAACCCGTTAAGAGATAAAAATTTTAATGATTTTGCTCCAATATAATCACAAATTTCATCATTAGTTTTATTAGCCGCCAATAATTCTTTTTTAGTTGGAGTATCAACTCCATAAAAATCTGGATATCTGATTTCAGGACAAGCAATTTTAACATGCACTTCCTTGGCGCCTGCATCATAGAGCATCTTAACTATTTTATGTGAAGTTGTGCCTCTAACAAGTGAGTCATCAATTAAAATAATCTTTTTATCTTTGATTGTAGTCTGATTCGCGTTCAATTTCAGCTTCACACCTAAGCTTCTAATTTTTTGACTTGGTTCAATAAATGTTCTACCCACATAATGATTTCTAATTAAGCCGTGTTCATAATTCATTTTTAAATATTGGGCAAAACCGAGAGCAGCCGCATTACCACTATCTGGAACAGGAACCACTATATCTGCTTCAACATCATTTTCTTTGGCAAGTTCTGCTCCAATATTTTTTCTATGTTCATAAGCAGTTTTATTATCAAGAATACTGTCTGGTCTTGCAAAATAAATATATTCAAAAACACATGGCCTTACTTTTTTTGGAGGAAAAGGTTTGATACTTTCTAGTTTATCATTTTCAATTAAAACAATCTCACCATTTTCAACATCTCTTACAAATTTAGCACCAATAATATCTAGCGCACAAGTTTCTGATGCAAGTACGTAGCTACTCCCTAATTTACCAATAACTAATGGTCTAATGCCGTAAGGGTCTCTAACTCCAATTAATGAATTTTGTGTCAGCATAACTAAAGCGTAACCACCTTGAATTTGAAACACTGCATCAACTACTTTATCAATTGTTTTAGGTCTTTTAGATTTTGCAATTAATTGAACAATTGTTTCTGTGTCAGAAGTCGAGTAAAAAATAGCCCCATCTTCAACTAATTTTTTTCTAAGAGCGATTGAGTTTGTTAAGTTTCCATTATGAGCAACTCCAATTCCTCCAGCGTTTGTATCTGCAAAAAAAGGCTGGATATTTCTTAATGTATTTTCTCCAGTTGTACTGTATCTATTATGACCAATAGCATGGTTTCCTTTAAGGTTTTTTAGGACTTTTTCTTTATTAAAATTATCTCCAACTAATCCAAATCTTTTTTCTGAATAATATTTTTCTCCATCAAAAGACACTATTCCACAACCTTCTTGACCACGGTGCTGCAGAGCATGAAGACCAAGAGCTGTTAAAGCCGAGGCATCCTTTGCATTGCTTACTCCAAATACACCACACTCTTCTTTTAATTTAGGATCAAAGTTCTTCAATTTTTTCTTTAGAATTTTGATATGTTTTTTCATTAGGAAATTCTTTTATGAGATAATTACTACCTTTTTCAATGTAAGGAAAGACGTATGATTGATCTATATTTATAGGCCATTTATCATAATTGTAGACAATATGAATCCCTGAGAATATGCAAATTGAAATAATATAAGCTCTAATAAAACCAAAAAAGAATCCAAAGGTAGTATCTAGTCCACCAATACCCGTATAACTAACAGCTTTACTTATTCCCTTGTTAACAAGTAAGACTAAAAATATTACTACGATAAAAATAGTAATTCCAAGACCCACATCTAAAACATACTCATTATCAATAATATCTTTAAAATATGGTTTTACTCTTGGAAATAAAATGAGAGTAATCACATAAGCAAGCAACCATTTAGCCATGGATAAAATACTTAAGACAAAACCTTTTTTGTAACAAGTGATAAGAGACCATATGGTTATGACAATGTAAATAAGATCTATAATTGACACTACATCATAAAAATCTTTTAAAACATCAATCACAGAATTATTTCCCAAAAGGTTTTATAATTAAAATTAAAGCAGGCAACAAAGTTAAAACAGATATCATTGCAAGTAACATTGCAAGTCCTGTAAACATTCCAAAATAAATTGTTGGAATAAATTTAGATAGTACTAAAATTGAAAAACCAAAAACTATCGTTATTGATGTATTTAATATTGCAACTCCAACTGTTGAGTGGCATCTTTTTAAAGTTTTATTGTAATCTTTGATGTTATTAAACTCTTCTTTAAATCTATAAATATAGTGAATACTATTATCTACAGCTATACCAATTGTAATTGCAGCAATAGTAATGGTCATCATGTCTAACGGAATACCAAGAAGTCCTATAATTCCTAAAATAAAAAAGGCTGCAATAAAATTAGGCACAACACCAATTAAGGATAATTTTATATTTCTAAACAAAACTATAAACATAGAAAAAATCCCAATCATTACTAACCCCAAGGTTAAAATCTGAGACTTGAATAAGCTTTGTAGTAAATTATTAAATAGAATTAAAACTCCAGCAAGTTTAAATTCATTTTCATTTAATCCAATTTTATTTTTAAGATCAAAATTTATTTTATTTATTAAATCATTTCTTCTTAGGTTTTCTTGAGAGTCTATAATTCTTAAATTTATACGCGCTTCATTATTTTCAATAGATAAATATGGATCAATTATTTCTGTTTTAATACTTTCGGGGATCTTGGAGTATAAAACACCCATCTCTAAAGTGCCTAAGGGCTTGTTGTTATTTAATTGAGTTGCAACATCTATAATAGATGAAAAAGATAAAACTTTACCAACTTGTGGAAGGTTATCTAAATAATTATGAACGGAAGATATCTTATCAATTTTATCTTTTGTGAACCAATATTTTTCATCATTGGTATCTTCTTCATCTCCCCAATCTTCAAATTCATCATCCTCAGTTGTTATTTTTTTACTTTCAGTATTTGGAAATTTTAAAATTACCTCTAGTGGGGTAGTGCCACCCAATTCTTCATCTATAAGTTTCATCCCTTTATAGATTTCGGTATTTTTATTAAAGTAGTTAATAAAACTATTTTCAACTTCAAGTTTACTTATACCAATTACGCTTAAAATAATAACTACTCCTGTAAATCCAAAAATTATATTTTTACTATTTATCGATATTGAACCTAAAAAGTTTGTAATTTTAGAGTCTTGTTCTTTCTTAAGAGAGATATTTTTTGTTGGGGCAAAGTTCAAAAGAGTTGGAAGAAGAGTAAAAGTGATTATAAATGAAGTGACTAAACCAAATGTCATCATCCAACCAAAATCAATAATTGGTTTAATGCCACTAAAGATTAGAGATAAAAAAGCAAACACAGTTGTTAAGACTGTATATAAAATGGGCCAAAACATTTTGTTGGTTGTTAGAGATATAATTTCTAAATTATTTTTATTAGGGTGATCTTTTCTTAATTGAAGGAAACGAGTGCTCATATGAATATTCATTGCCATTGTTAAGATCAACATCAAAGCTATAAAATTTGAGGATATAACAGTTACTTTCCAGCCAAGAATTCCAAGTAATCCCATCATAATTACTACTGAAAATAAGCAACTGCTAATTGGAACAATAATCCATATTAACTTTCTAAAAACAAACCATAAAGTTACAACTATAAATAACAGAACACCTAATCCAAAAACTACAATGTCGCTTTTAATAAAAGTCATCATGTCATCGGCTATCATAGGAATTCCTCCAAGATAGATTTTACCAACATCACCATAACTTTGGATAACTTGTCTAATTTCTAATATGTTTTTATGATTTTGTTTTTTGATCTTGTCTTTATATGATTCAATATCGTCTTTCGATAAATTTTCAATATTCTCTAATTTTTTATTAGCTTTGATATTAACAATAATTCCACTTGTATTTCCATTTTCACTAATCACAAAATTTCTAAAAACAGGACTATTTAATATTTCTTTAAATCCACGATCTTTATCGACATCTTCATCTTTTAAAGTTTTGAAATTTTCTAAACGTTCTTGTAAAGGCGCATCAGAATTTTCTAAAAGAGGTATATCTAAAAGAGTAATTACACTATGTACCCAACTCAAACTTTGAATTTTATATTTTAAACTTAAAAGATTATTAATAGAATTATTGGTTACCATTCCTTCATTTGGAGTATAAGTAAGAACTAAAAAATCCTTTGAGCCGTATCTTTCCGTTATTTCCTGTAGATAAGCTAAGTCAGGGTCGCCTTCTATCAATAATGTTTCAGATGAGGCATCTAATCTAAAATCTTTTGAATAATATCCAAAACTTAAAATCGCGATAACAAGTAAAACAAATACCGTTTTTGGATTTTTTAGAACTCCATTTTGATAAAATTGAGCAAACATAGGCTCTTTTATATTGGAATTTAATTAATTTGAGTATCTTTAAATTTAGTAAATCTTTCCTCAAACTCAAGAGTTACATTACCTATTGGGCCATGTCGTTGTTTCCCAATTATAATTTGAGCTAAGTGAGCAACTTCATTCATTTTTGCTTGCCATTCAGCATGCTCTACTGTTGCTTCTCTAGGTTCTTTTCTGGATAAGTAATATCCTTCTCTATAAACAAACATAACAACATCAGCATCCTGCTCAATTGAACCAGATTCTCTTAAATCAGCTAACTGAGGCTTATGATCATCTCTTTGTTCAACTTGTCTTGAAAGTTGAGATAAAGCTACAACTGGAACACCTAATTCTTTTGCAATTGCTTTTAAGCCTTGTGTGATTTGTGAAATTTCTTGAACTCTTCCATCTTTGTTATAAGTGGTTCCTCTCATTAACTGGATGTAATCAACTACAACCATATCTAGACCAAATAGTCTTTTAATACGTCTTGCTCTATTACTCATTGCCGCAATACTAATTGCAGGTGTTTCATCAATATATAAAGGAAGTTCTGCAATATTTTTTGAGGTCTCTAAAAATTTATCAAACTGTTCATCTGAAATTCTTCCTCGTCTAATATCGTTTGAGCTTATTCTCGCTTGTTCTGATATTATTCTAGTTGATAATTGTTCGGATGACATCTCAAGTGAAAAAAAGGCAATAGATGATTTTTTACCACTTTCTTGTAATTTTTGAGCAGCATTAAATGCAATATTTGTTGCAAGAGATGTTTTACCCATCGATGGTCGACCAGCGATGATAATTAGATCTGATTGGTGAAGGCCACCAAGCTTATCATCTAAATCTCTAAGTCCTGTAGGCACACCTACAATACCTTCCTCATTTTTATAAGCTGCAGATGCCATTTCAATAGTTTGTTTCATCGCCTCATCAAATTTGACAAGCGAAGAATTAAAAGATCCTTTTTCGGCTAAGTCAAATAAAAGTCTTTCTGAATTTTCAATAATAGTTTGACCATTGGTGTCTAGTTCATTTAATTTGGCACTATCAATCGTTTGTTCTGAAATTTTGATTAGTTCACGTCTTACAAACATATCATAAATTATTTTTGAGTACTCAACTGCTTGTCGAACTGATGTAGAAAATTTTGTAATTTTGACTAAATATTCTGGAACGTCTAAATCATCTTTTTCATCTTCAAAATAATTTTTAAGAGTAATAGGATTTGCAAGCATCCCTTTATAAATTAAGCTTTCAATTGCCTCAAAAATTCTTTGATGCATTGGGTCATAGAAATTAATACTAGAAATTAATGTGCTTATTTCATCAAAGATATCGTTACTAACTAAAATAGATCCTATTACAGCTTGCTCAGCCTCAATATTATTTGGAAGCTCTTTGAATTGATCCTTAACAATACTTAAACTATTTTCCATGAGAGACAATTTACAGAATTATCTTTTAAATAAAATTAGTATTAAAGGTTGGGGAAAAGAATGTATAATTATTGGATCGTATCAGCTGAAGTAACATTGACTGTAATTTCAGCATCAACTTCAGAGTGTAAAGAAACTTTTACTTTAAATTTTCCTAATGATTTAATTTCTTCAACTGGTTGTATCATTGAAGGTTTGATATCAACTTTATTTTCTTCTTGAATTAATTTTGCAATTTCAGTTGGTTTAACCGAACCATATAATTCATTGTTTTCAGTACTTAGTTTTTTAACTGAATATTCTTTGCCATTTATTTGCTCTGAAATTTGAACAGCTTCTTTTTTCTTTTCATTATCTTTTTTTGATAGATCTGATTTAATTTTTTCAACTTCTGAAATGTTTTCTTTAGAAGCGTATAAAGCTTTTTTATTGGCAATTAAAAAATTTCTTGCATAACCTCTTTTCACTTCTATCACTTCACCGATAGAGCCAATTCTTTTTACGTTTTCTAGTAAAATAACTTTCATTTTATATTAATGCTAAATTTCTAGCTCTTTTAATTGAAAGAGATAGTTCTCTTTGTTTCTTTTGGGAAACATTTGTAATTCTTGATGG
>Ga0257114_1001869_pt1 | contig 14460 bp, 14 predicted proteins | sample SI112_10mmetaG_FD_190149 | JGI IMG/M metagenome (GOLD analysis project Ga0257114, IMG submission 190149) | Marine microbial communities from Saanich Inlet, British Columbia, Canada - SI112_10m | ecosystem: Environmental > Aquatic > Marine > Inlet | place: Canada: British Columbia | collected...
TTCGTATTGGCCGTAAGAGGTGACTCCAGCATTTGCTCTAGTCTATCTACAGACCCTTGGAAAGACATTTTACCGGCGAAGTGGAAGGTTCGCAGGGCTGCCTGTGTAGCAGGTTCACCCAAACAACCTCCAGCGGTTGCTCCTATTGCTTCTCCTGTTCTACAAATCGAATCGTTGTGGAACTCGTGTAATCTTCTCGCTATTTTACGCAAAGTCGGCACAGGAATCTCCCTGTCCTTGATTTTGTCGAATAAAGTCATTTTCGTCTTCAAAGACGGGGCGAATCCTTTGAGTGATTTCAGTTCTTCTACGATGATGTCGGTCTTTGCAGGTTTTTTACATTCGCTGCAAGCGTGGATAAAGTACTCTCCCGCGTGAACATCTTCGAGAGGCTTCCCGTGCTTACAATCAAACTCAAACAACAGTGGTTGCAGAGTCAATATGTGGCCGGAAGAGTTGAGAGAGTCGTCAGTTCCTCGGATATGGTAAGGTGCTAGCCCGTCGTCTCCGACTAATGGGTTGATTACTCTGCCTGTTCGGATGTTAACTACTTGCTTCTTATCGTTTACAACCATCGGTTCGAGAGCCTTAATCATCTTGCGTTCTAAGTATCCCGACTTAGAGATGTTACCTTGCCCTGATTCCACAGCAGAGCGTCTTCCTGCTGTCGAAGTCTGCCAAAACTCCATCGGCCCCATACCTGTTGAGTAACCCGACTTGACAAATCCAGTATGCACCGGATGGTCTATGTCGTATTGAACTCCGTTTTCTTGCGTTAATGGGAAGTGGGGTAGCGCTCTATAGGGATTAATTCCGTGAACTATTCTTCTTCCACCAACGAGGACAATACCAAATGACCCACCCATTTGTCTGACATTTTGGTCTTTCCCTCTGGCTTTTGACCGAACTGCTATTTGCATCGGGTTCCCAGACCCCTGTGTGTCTTCTATAGGTCCCAGCATCCTTTCTTCATACTCTGAAGCCAAGTTAATGATTTTCTCTTCGATGAAGTTTGCTGGGTCAAGAGTAGCCTCTATTCTCTCGTCTTCATTCTCGACAAGACTCATATGGGTCTTCTCTCTGTATGCCTTATTCCATTTAGTAATCTCGGTAGCGTATCTATCGTATAGGGCACTTAGTTCTTGTTTAACTTCGGTCTGACCGAATAACCCAACGTCTCCTACACCCATAGTGTATCCGATGACTCGGTGTGCTGCGTACCCTAGTCGAGTAACCATTTCAATGTACTCGACTAACTTTGCCTGCCCCGCTTCATACCCTTCGTGGTAGATGAATGCAGGAGCCAAGGATGAACCGCCTTCTCCAAAAGAGTCTTTCTCTAAGGTTCCTTTGATTAGTTTACCCTTGTATACGATGATTCTTTCTTTGATTTTCTTTCGGTGGTTTTGATTTTTATCCAAAATCAAGGCGTCTCCGTCTTTTCTTTGGATATTTCCTTCATCGTCCACCGCTGGGGAGTTCCCTATGAAGGTGGCCGAAACATATTCACAGTCAAGAACAGTGAACAAGTGACTAAAGATTGCCCTACCCGAGTATGCTGGGGTTCCGTCGCCGTCCATAACATCTGGTTCTGGTAGACTATCTACGGTTCTGTATTGCGGACTGAGCCTCCATAACTTGTACGGAAGGGCCTTTTCTATAGAGTTTCTTTTGTAGTGTTTGTATCGCTCTTTGAGTTCCTTTTCATTTCTGATTTCGCTAAATACATAGGTGAATGCGCTGAGGGCCAGCGACTTAGACATGTACGGTATACCTTCTTCTGTAAAGCCCAAGCCTGTTCGTTTATTCCATTCGCCTTTTCTTCGCTTATTTGTGTGACTCAGTAAGTACAGCCCACTAGTTTGGTCTTGGTCGGTTGCGACAGTAAGTTTTCCGTATCTTGCGTGAATGATGTTTTTATCCAACTGCATCAGCCTTTTTGCTTCATCTATTGCTTCTTCTGACTGCACAAAGTGAAGTTTCATTGCGTCGCCATCATAGTCTGCGTTGAATGGGATACACACTGTTGGGTTCATCGCCAAAGATTTACTTTCTAGTATCTTGCAGCGCATGGCTAACACCGATTGTCTGTGTAGAGAAGGTGCTCGATTAAACAGACCGATGTCTCCATTGAGTATGTGTCTTTTGACCTTTGCTCCTTCTACAATGTTAGAGTCTACTTGTATTTCGGTCATACCTTGGGCAGGGACCTTTCTAGGTGAGCCTCTTACGTTCCCATCGACAAATACATAGTTCATTCCGGGGTATTTCTTTGAGCCATTGGCCGCCATCTGCTTCAGTCTGTCAATGTTGTCAGCCGTCACTGTTTCTAACATTGATGCTTCCATTGCTACTTTTTTAGGGACCCCGACCTCATCGATAGCAAGAGCAGCATGTGGAGTGATGATGGAGTAAGATACTTCTTGTGCGTACTTACTTTGCAGATTGTTTCTAAATCTTCCCCGTTTCCCAGTTAAGCGATTCAAGAGTCCCTTGAAAGAGACCGCTCGCTCTGCTCCACCGTAGCCTCTTTCTTGAGACGTTCCACCAGAACCTATAGCAGTAGTTTGATTATTGTATACCCTAGATACTGCGTGATATAGTTTCTTAGTCCATACTCTCTCATTACCTACTCCCCTAATGATAAAGTCGTCCATGCGGTCGTTTGCTGCAACAACATCTTGGTACAGTTTAGTTAAGTCGTCTAGTTCTTTCAGTTTCTTTCCGGGTAAAACCCTTTGCGGTCTTGCTGTGTTTGGTGCGACAGGCAATACTTCGAAAAACATGTCTTTTGGGTGAGCCTTAGTCGGGTCCATTCCTAAGAAATAAACGTCATCTTCTATGACGCCTGCTAATACTTCGTGCGGAACTCTAAATGAGGCGAAGCCTGTTGCTCCATCGAAGTATCTCTTATCTGGCACATTGAAGGTAAACGCTGCGTTTGTGTGATTGAACTTAACTTCTGGGGAAAACTCCGAGCAGTGTGGACAGGGCTGTCTTTCCTCCGCCTTTGTTCCGTGATAAGATGAAAAGGAGTTTAGAACTTGAGACCGTATCGTTTGATAGCCCCCGAAGTTCCTTTTGTTGTTCTCAAAGACCGACATCACTGAGGGCCTAAGTGAGTCAATTGTCCCCTGTGGAAGCATTAACCGTGAGCAATGGTAGCAGACTCTATTCAGTGCATTGAGTAGAGGGTCGGTTTTCTTGGCCATCGACTTAAGTGTTCCCAAGAACTGCAACTTAGGCACAGGTATGGCTAACTCTATTCTACCGAAGTGGCCTTGACAAGAGAAAGTGGAGTCTTGTTCATCGTGGTTTAAGTTGCAGGTTTCGCATCGAGAATCTTTGTCTATCGTGCCCATTCTTAGGTCGTGTACACCGTTACGAACAGGGGTTTGTTCATTCTCGGGATTGTTATCTTGGAATGCTCCAGCAGATATTACATCTACCTTGGACATGTTTCTTATTTCACTGGGCGTAAGTAGGCCCATCTCTAACGAACCGAATTGCTTTGGCTTGTAGGTATTGACTATTGACTTGTTGCCCAATCTGTAAGAGATGGCTGGGGGCTCCATTCCCTCTTCTATCTGCCAATCTTTGGGCGCTACTTGTAGTGTGTGTTCAAATGGTACTCTAATGACTGCCCCATGAGCACCCGGAATGACTGCGTTAGGATAGTCTGCTGAAAGGTCTTTAATTGGCTCAGCAAGGATGATGTTGACAATAAGGTAGTCATCTGCCGCTGCTCTCAGTCCCTCTGCTTCGGGTGACTGAGTTAAATAACGAACTGCTGCTGATTTGCTTTTGGGGACCCATCGGTGTCGTAAACGCCCCGCCTTAATGCTGAGGTCTAGGTTCCCTAATTCATCAAAGTCCTCAGCCTTGACGTACCAGCAAAATTGGGTTAGTTCCATGCGCTCTCAACTCCCCCATGTATCACTGTGTCATAAGGATAGTCTCAATCAAGTGGATGAGCATGCTCGTAAGCCAACTCGTCTGCCATCTCGTTATATTCGTTTCCGTTGTGCGCCCTTACCCACTGATACTCGACTGGGCAAGACATGCCAAAAGTCAAAGCATCAATCTTTTCTACTATCTGAATGGCTTCTTCTGTGCTGTTTGAGTGTAGTCCTGCATCTCCGCAAGCCAAGTCTATGGCAGGGATGCAATCGCTGCAAATCCTAACCAAGCCTAAGTCATCTATCTCGTCTATCTCTCGGGCTTCTTTTAGTGCGATGAGTATGGCCATTAGTTCTGCATCAGTGTTACTCATTTTTCCTACATACATTCCAACAGTCTTGTATATTTCACCAAACATCGTGACTATGAGTCCTATCCCTGACCGAGAATCCTGCTGATGAAGGGTTGATGCATCAGTATAGATTGTTACTATCATGCAACCACTCTTCTGTAGTAGTATACTTGCGTGGCAGTAAGTGAGTGACGAGTAATCCTAATGATGTCGCCAACCTTAACCTCGGTCCCTTGTGCGATTAGATTCTGTATTGCTGCGTCGGAATACTTCAGCAGAGGCATTCGCTCTCTAGAAATCTGTGTGTCTTTGAGTGCTTTGTTAGCCTGTCGTTCAGTTAGAACTTCGTGTAGTGGTGTCAGCGTCCACTCCATGCGTATCAGTCCATGCAGTGTATGGCAGTAGAAAAGACTACTCCCAGTCGTCCCAGTCGTCATCATCGTCATCGGAGACTGGTGCATCGTCTGAGTTGATGTCGCTCAAGATAGAAGCAAATGGGTCTTCCTCCGAATCCTCTGCTTCATCTTCAGGTTCATCTTCAGGTTCATCTTCAGGTTCATCTTCAGGTTCATCTTCAGGTTCATCTTCGGGTTCATCTTCGGGTTCTTCCTTGTTGGAATCGTCCTCTTCTTCATCGTCCCAGTCGATGTCATCGTAGTCCATATCCCAATCTTCGTCGTCTTCTGCGTCGTTGTCTCCCGAAGAGTCTCCCTCGGATAAGTCTCCGCAGTTCACCAACTCTATTTTGTCGTTCTTCTTGAGGTCGAGTGCCGACAAGAATGCATCTAGTTTGTTGTCTGCCGACTCTTCGCTCATTGCGTCAATCGATAGGGTGAGGTCTACTGTAAAAGTCTTCATTGAACTAAACACCTTTCATCGGGTATTTGAGTGATGCCCTCTATAAGACTCTTAATGCGGTTCTTGTAAGATAACACTTAAGAGTCCTATAAGACTCGCTAGGTTCATGGCAGCCATCAGGAAGGGGTTCAGCACTGTTATGCTGGGCAAGGAAACTATTGAATTGATTAAGCAGGCGGCTCTAGAAAAAGAGTTTCTGTGGCAAACTACCGACCGCATCGTCAAGGAATACTTGGTTGCCAGACTAAAGAAGTGATAAAATGACTAAGGGAGGAGCCCGAATCGTAGCCAGAATTGAAAAGGCCTTTGTTGCATACGGCAAAGAGCGAGTGAACCACGTTTCATTCACTCAGTTGAAAGACTGGTTAAACAGCAACACTCGCGAGGGTATATCTTCTCCTCGTCTCGGTGCTTACTTGAAAAGAACTCCTAAGTTTGTCAAAGTTCAAACCTACCGCAGAGTCGGTACTAATTCCACTGAAACATTCTGGTCTCTTGGCCACAGTGACGAAGATTGCCAAGAACTATCTGGATGGGAGCCGGTTCGAGAAGACTACGGCAAAGCCCAAAAGTCTCAGATACCGGTATAACTTGATACGTTAAAGTAATGAGAAAAGAGAGGCATAGTATGCTGACTCACTCGTAAATAAAAGTAATACGTGTTAGCCTTGCAGACGACCACATGCCCTTGAGTGGGTAGCAGTTATCAAGAAACTGCTACCTGCCAAGAACGGCCCACCGCCTCGCGCAGTGGGGGTTCTTTATATGAAACACAGACGCTCGCTAGTAAAACTAACTAGGGGGAATATGTGTAGATAAAGATTAATGGCTGTCAGCAACGAACTCCTCGACCCTATTAGTATGGGTCCGAGAGCAGACTCTAGTTTCCCCGAAATATACCGTAATGGGAGTAAGGGATGAGGCGCACGGTTACTTTGTTACAACCAGATGGATAAACCGTCGCTATACCGGTATCTATTGATACGTTATAGTAATGAGAAGGAAGGAGCGACCTTTTCATTAACCAAATGCTCAAAACCAATAGAGGCTACCTACGGGGGCCACTAGATAGAGTAGGCCGAGACTATATACTGCCAAGTCCATGAACGCGCGAAAGCAGTTTACGATTAATCATGGAGTCAATACTAGAGTCTTTACTAAGAGGTTACAAACACCGATACAAGTCCGAGAGAAAATCGGAATGGAAATTATCGGGCCAATGTATTGTAGACGTTAGTACCTCTCTATCAACCAGATAGCATCAAACAAGATGCCGGGTGTGGTAAAACACATCCCAGTTAGCGGGGTCAAACCTGCGTTAATTCGGCACATTAGTGCTTAACTAAAACAAAAAAACTCAAAATCGCGCCGAGCGTGATGGATAAGTAGTTGCTTGAGACCTAAATTAAAAGGCGTAACTCCTATGGAAACATAGTGAAGAATGGTCGTACAGTAATGCTTGTTGAAAAACAGAAGTCAGAGTACATCTACCTTTATGGTAGTGATAGAGCAAGTACGCATAGACACTAACTAGCGAAACACATTAAGGTGTCGTTAGGTCTATGTGCGGAACCTCTGACAGTAACCACTTATCATAACATCACACTTACCAGTACATTTGAGTGCGCAAACAGACGTAACATATGCCATACGTGCTTATTAAATTATTAAATCTATGAGAAATCTGTTTGTTCGTGCAAGATTTGCTACCAACAATGGAAGCCGCGTTATTAGCGGTCTACTAGGTAGATGAGGTCTGTGGAGACTTCTTGCCGCTGAGTCACAGCGTGAAACATGACACCAGAAACAGTCAGGCCTTAGTCGTCTGACTTGAGTTTCCGTCTACCAGACGTAAACTGGTCGGATAGCGTTGACCGGAACACGCTCGTCGAGGAGGAGGGGCCTCAGATTGAGATATGCTGACACGAATACGCCGGGAGGATTGTAGGATACAGTAGACACAGTGTATAGAACGCGTAAGTCCTAATGGCAGCGGCGATAGCGTCACGACCTATCTCTCAATCACCAGATTGCCTACTACCAAGTTGGCCTGAGGGGAAAAACCAAGACGAACCTGCTACGCTCGGAAAGCGTGGCCAAACTTTGTCTTCCCGTTGAAGGTCTAGAACTAGAGATTAGATAACTCTAGTAGTATATACTGAAGTAGATTATCTCGATACCCATAATAGAATTATCATCTAGATTGGGTAAGGAAATCAAACGATAACTGTGTTGAGGGCTCTATTGCCGGATACCCCTTGCTGATGGTGAATCAGTAAAGCACAGTAACAAACCGGTGGAGTGGTAACAGACTCTAAAGTCAATTTCGAAAACGACTTAAGAAGAGTTATCCGGAGGGAGGGAAGTAAAGCGATTTCAAATCGCAGTGCGAAAGCACACTTCGGGCGAAAGCCCAACAACCGTGCGAAAGCACAAACAACGTGCGAAAGCACATACTAGCAAGATACCAATCTTGCTACCAGAGAAGTTAGCCTGAAAGAGGGTAAAATTGGAGGCCATAGCGGCGCCTCAAAAACAATAGTAGATTACTATAAATCTACTAAGTTAAATGTCACTACGGTGCGCTTGATTGCGCTCAAATTACGCTAAACTGAAAGTAACCCAAGATGGAAAGGCTAGTTGGCTATAGATGCCACGGTAAGTTTAGAAGACGTTGAGAGCAAGTTAGGAGTACTGACAGCCAAAATAACTAAAAAGGCAGACTAGGACTAAAAGGAGCCTAAGCATAAGCCAGAGGAGTATAGTTAATCCTCACCAGAATGAGTAATGCGAACGTTAGTTCGGACGCAGATACAGTTTGTATAAAACGTGACCTTACGAGGCACGGAGGTAGAGTCACGACCTACTACTCATTCACCAGATGAAAAGTTGCATCCGGCTTTTATGGCGTATCCGGGAGGAGATGACCATATGAACAGGGGGAGGGAAATGAGATAGTTGTGCGGGTTGTAACCTGCCGATAAATGCCGTAATACGGACCTATTGTAATTGGATTAACCAGATTGAGATACGCGCATGCGGAGAAGCATAAGCGAGTAGAGAGTGAAAATATGAAGAGGGCAGACCGGTACGTCGTTTATTCGACGCGGTTGAAAGCCTATAAGTCCGGAGGACAACGGCCCACAAAAGGTGAATGGCCATTAGAAAGGATAACCCCGAATCTGATTATAGAAACTTAAAGCAGACTTATGTCACGAACTAAAACGTGGATATAGTGTATAGAACGGAGTAAGAACCGGAGGAGGAGTCACGACTCTCCCTCAATCACCAGAAAGAGGTAAGGCCGAAAGAAGAGGAAACTAGTACCACCGCTGATGAAAATCGCCACCAATAGGTGATTGGATTTATGTGTAGGAAAATGGAATCTGGTTGCACTGTCCCTAAGGGGATAAGGCGACGGAATAGGAGTATTGACCAGCGAGATAGGGGCTGGGTCAATCACCAGTAAATAAAAGAGAAAGAGTTCCATAGGGTGACAAAGGAACAGCCGACTCTACCGTTCGCGACGGTGTAGTAGAATCAATGATTGCTCTCGTATGAGCATGAGAGGAGCCGGAACACCAAATAAGCATCAATAGGAAACTGTTGGTGCTTTTTTTTTTTGAATACGGTCACTGACCGAATCAAACCAGATTAACATGGGAGATAATTGGAATATATATTATACGACTGACAAAGACAAAAAGCCAACCGTTGTGGGTTATACCCACCTCTCCTACGGAGAGTGCTACATGATTGTAGACGGAAGAGGAATTGAAATTGGTTGGGAAAGTAGATATGCATTTGATGCATTCGTGGAAGTTGGAAGTTGGCAGATGAACGCCTTCAAAGATAACTGCGACGGCATGTACGAATTACTAATCCTCTGCGAATGCGGAAGGTGGGACGAAGTTGCCCAGTGGTTGTTTGTATAACTAAGAGACCAAGTCCTCCAATGGGGGCATGGGGCTGAGGAGCCCACCAGTTATGAGTTATTCTCGGAATATGTCCGACAAAACATACCAAATAACAATTGAAGTTTATGGCCCTGACTCTTGGTTCGACCCTCACTCGGTCGCACTGAATGGCGGGCTACACGATGATGATATCTGGAAAACCTTTGAGTTCATCTTTGATGGCTCGGAGGAAGAAAAAGACCAATTCATTGGAAATAAACTTGGCGACATTGATGATATGTGCGGCGGCCGTGGTTCTCTGAACTACGAGTTGTATGTAGAAGAAGTGGAGTCTAACTAAGAGACCAAGTCCTCCAATGGGGGCATGGGGCTGAGGAGCCCACCAGATGAATAAAGTAGTCAAACCAACTGGGGACGGGCTCAGCAAAATAAAGACCCGATATGTGAACACAACGCCGCACGCCATTAACATCTTGGCAGGCTCTGACCTCAATCAGGACCAAGCGGACATTACTATCCCAAGTAGTAATGTTTCCATCCGAGTAAAATCGGAATCGGAAGTGGAATGCCTGACAATAGTCGAGCACTTGATGGTAGAGATTCGTAAGCGCAAGTTTACGAGTGTGACCTACCTCGAAGATGGAGTGGAAATGCCCTTGCCTAACGAGCAAGAAGGCGTCCTCTACATTGTGAGCCGCATTACTGCGGAGGCATTGCCGGACCGGTCCGACCTTCTTATGGTCGATGGAACAGTTCGAGACGACGATGGTAGAATCATCGGCTGCACTGGGTTTTCTCAGTTGTAGGGGGTTAACAACTCCTAGTCCGTACCGTAGGCACGTAACGCCTATCCTGCTAGTGGGGCCACTAGCCGTGGGCAGCGACGACATAACTGTAACCAGTGAAAGAAACTAAACCGGGTCGCGGAAAACCCTTAGTAAAATGCTGTGTAAGGCCGAACTGTCTGGAGGGGAAACCCTGTAAGATAAGGGAGGTAAATCGCAGTAGGATGAAGCGCCGTAGTATCGGTGGCTAAACATCCGTTGATAGATTGAAAAAATCTCAGCCTCTGTCGACTCTACTACGGTAGGAAGACAAGCAAGAAAATGAAAGCACAAAGTATGTAATTTGTAGAAAGGCTTCGCTGAGGTTCACGGATGAGGGACCACTGTCTTACCTACAAAGCGATAATCTGCGTGTTCTACGTGCGGGTGTTACAGGACATGATAATGTATAACCCGAACCAAGCGCCCTTGAAAGGGAGGAGCCGACTTAGTCGGCGTCTCTCCAAGTACGGCGGAGAAGCGATAGACAATCAACTAAATATGTAGTGGGCCGAACCATAAAGCCATTAAATCTACCCGCACCCAAACCAGATGAGTATGCAATTCAAAGCGATTGTAGACGGCAAGCAAGTAGGAACCCCTAGCCCCCAACGAGTTGGGGTATGGAACGTATTATTAGAACACGGAGGAACAGGACGTTTCTCTTGGAAGTTCGCATACGACGAGGGACGACACTTGTATCAAGGAACAGTAACCATGTTGGCGCCGATAAGGTTTGCCAGTCCGACCGAAAAACGCATTTGGGTCACAGTTCCTTATGAAATTATTCGAATAGAATGATTTTCAAACTAGATTTTTCAACCGTTAAATACGGGATGAAACAACAACTAATTGGGCGATTAGTGTAGTTGGATATCACTTTGGCCTTCTAAGCCGAGAACACGGGTTCGAATCCTGTATCGCCCGCCACTGGAACTTTAGCATAATAGGCTAATGCACTCGGCTCATAACCGAGTGACCATCGGTTCGAGTCCGATAAGTTCCATCAGATTACTATGAGTAAGAAACCAAAGGCAGGAAAACTGATTCGCCAAGAACAAGCCACCGAAATTGCAAGATTGAAGTCGGCCTTGGTCGGAGCAAACAAGAAAGCAGAAAATCAAATTTCTGAGTTTTTCTTGAGACAAAGTCAATACCTAGGATGGTGGCTCAAAGACCTCGAAGAGGAAATTGAAGTCACTTTAGAAACTGTTCCCCTATTACACTGGGGACAAGATAACTTCGTTATCAGTGGAGGAAAGAAGATTCGCACATTCCCCTCGGGTTATCCCGAGGGCATAGACCAATGGCGCAGAGATGCACTATATCTTACATGTGAGCGACTAATTCAAGTACGTACACTGAGAATGTATCGCTACCATTTCGATGGTATTTTTGATGCAGCCGAAGACTGTTTCTATAATATTGGAGCAAACCAAGCAGACATCCGAATGATTTCGGGAGATGAACTCTGTTCACCTCAGTGTCAAGTTTGGTGCGACTCTAACTTAGAGAAGCGCAATAATCTTCTTAGGAGACTAAAGAAGTCAGCGCTACGCAAGTGGCCTGACAAAGCGAAGAAGTGAACACCTGTAGGACACTCAAAATAGCCTTCCTTGTTTAAGGGAAGAGAGAAAAAAATCACAGTAGACTGTGTGGAAAGCAATAAGACCTAATGAGGCCTGCACCAGAAAATTATGAGCGAAAACTACGTGAAATTCAAAACGAACATAGAGTGGTACGACATGAAGACCCTAATCTACTTGACTCTGTACGAATGCCTTGTGGCATTCTTGCAGAAGATTGTAGACGGGGAAACATCAGGCAACCCAATAATGTCAAAGGAAAAAGCCGAAGAAATCGGCGCAACCTACGTCATCGACGATGAAGAACCGATAACCTATCGTAACCAAAATTACGGTAAGGAGCACTTTTTCGACGAAATCGATGAAGATGGAAACATCCTTTCGACGAGCCTTGGGATTGATACCGCCAAAACGCACACGACTGTCCCGCTTGGGCCAGATGTTGCCATTGCCAATTTGGGACCAGCACTGCAATCATTGATTAGCGAGTATGATGCTTGCGAATACTATGAATACGGTGCATGGTTCGAGCGGGCTAGCAAAGTTGTCCCATATCTTTGGGACTAAGCGTAAACAACGACCTAGGCGGAATCCTAGGTGGAAGAGGCTAATGGCCCACCAGATGAGTCAACAATTGACACGGACACAAGCAATCTTACTATTACCATTCGCAGTTACTGTGGTGGTGGCTGTAGCATTGCTAATTCCGCCTGCTTACCTATTGAGTAAAATACTCGATGTATAAGCAAGCATCACTAGGAGAAAATTATGAGTCAATCAATACTCAAGATTAGAATCGAAACTGAAGAATACATATACGAAGAATATCTGGAGGCTTAACTATGTGCGGAGCAATACCTGCTGCGTGCGAAGCCTGTGGAGTCTTTTCTCGTATAGAACCAATGTGTGACTGCAAGGAGGAATCCCAATGAGTCACATTGAGGCAATTTCTGTTTCGGTCGGAGAGAAGGTACTACTTTCTTATTCCGATATGAGCGATGAAACAGCAACAGTAAGTATTGTCGATGACAATACTTTGCAGGTAACGGTACGGGGGTTCCCCTACCACATCACCGCAAAAGACTTTGCTGACTTCGTCTTTGACCAAGTTAAGATGTACCGAGCAATCGGGTCCTAACTTGCTCCAAACTAGAACCACTGAGATAGCAAACATGCGCTGGAGGTCGCTCCTCCGGAATGCCTTTGCGAAGCCCTTAACGGGAACTCAGAAGTTTGTGAGGCTACCATACGCTCGTGCTTCCAGTAGGAAGATGTAGTAGGAATGCATTATTGCGCCTACGAGAGTGGTTCCTCACAAAACTAGATTACAATGGCGATAACTTCAAAAGGAAACCCAATACGCAAGCCGACTATGCAACTAGTAAGGTCGTATAACCGTACTTGGGATGAAATGGAATCAATGCTTGAATCAGCAGAAGAACGCCGCCGTGAATGGCAGATGTTTTTCGAACGAGCAAAGCGAATCAATAACAAGCAGTCCATGAAAGACGCTGCTCGAAACTGCAAGGCCCTTGAGGGAGTCATTAAGACTCTCAAATGGACTTTGGGTGAAGAGGGGATTAACGACCCGTTAGAATGATTCAACTAGATGAGTAGCGAAAGTGAAAATGAGAATATGATGGTGCTGATGCGTGTTGCGACTATGTCTGCAACTGCGCACAAAAATCAAGACCGAAAAAATGGTGGGAACTATGTTCGCCACCCGCTTGCTGTTGCGGCTCTAATTGAGCCACAATGGGCGACTTTAGAAAACATGTGTGTGGCTATTTGCCATGACATCCTCGAAGATGTATCAGACATGTTGGAAGAAACTGCAAAAGAACTGGCAATAACCTTTGGAGGTGCGTTTAACGATGTACACTCTAACTGGCAAACAGATAACATCTATAACTTTAGAATGTTACTTGCTGCGTGTAAGTCCCCAAGCAATTGGGTGGAAGGCACGGAATTTGCTGAGACTGTAACTAACGGTGTGTTGGAATTGACGGTAGACTGGCCTCGTGTCGGTCATCCTGAAGACGACCCCAAAGATAAAGTTTCTAAGAAGCAGTACGAAGTTGAGAGAATTCAAAACCTCTCAATGGATGCTGCCGCTGTAACTAAAGCGGACAAGAAGTTTAATTCACGACATCCGATTCCCGGCAGAGACCCTGCTAAGGAATCGGCCAAGTATCAACGGTATTTCGATGCTGTTGATGCACGAATGAACTCTTGAACATATTCGGCCCCACGGGGCCAACTAGATAGGAGTGGTAGACTGATAGCGTGCCACAGTAAGTGAAGTAAATCGTGCAGTCTGACTGTGCGTCAGGCTTCTACCTATCACCAGATGAAAGAGAATTATAACTGTGAAGATTGCCACCTATACATAATGGAAGGACTGTGCCTCGAAGACAGACCTGCTACTGAGTGTCTAAAATGTGGCTTTCAACTTGTAAGTATTGCTGGCTTTATGAGCCTAGACTTGCTTAATGAGCAACGAGACAACTACAACAGTTACCATGGCTACGATGAAGGCGATGACGAGTATCTACCAGAGTTAACTCTGGAAGAATACAAACTTATCGCAAAGAAGCACCATAACGAGAATACTACGGGTGGTTACCACCCTAATTTATACGGATTATGGACCACTAGAGCCGAACCAAATTGGGACGGTTCGCAAGATTGGTGACTCAATTATCAACTAGATAGGAGTGGCGGACTGAGTTAAAGCGCGCCACAGCAAGTGAAGTAAAATCGTGCCAGTAATAAAACTAGCCGTCAGGCTTCTACCTATCACCAGAACATACCGATACCGGTATTTCTTAATACGTATAAGTAATGAGAAAGAGAGCATATAGGCAATATGATATCTTTCTCATTTTTTTATACAAAACTAGTTAGAGTAAAATCAAACCGGAAATGCGCATTAACGCTTTCGGGTCGCCTACCGCTTCACCTATGGTGGAACGATAGGACATCCGATTGAGTGGGGTCAAACCCACACCAGACTGAGAACA
>Ga0257114_1001870_pt1 | contig 14459 bp, 21 predicted proteins | sample SI112_10mmetaG_FD_190149 | JGI IMG/M metagenome (GOLD analysis project Ga0257114, IMG submission 190149) | Marine microbial communities from Saanich Inlet, British Columbia, Canada - SI112_10m | ecosystem: Environmental > Aquatic > Marine > Inlet | place: Canada: British Columbia | collected...
CTTTAATATGGAAGATATGATTGATCTCCAAGTTGATTACTATTCAATGCCTTCAGAAGAAATTATAAAACTTGCATCTGGAAACATATCCAATAATATAGATTATTTTAAAAAACTAGAAAAATGGAATAACATTCTGGATAAAAATTCTGTTGAAGCAGGGATATATATTGAATGGCAGTCACAAATATATCTTGAGTTTATAAATAATTATGTACCGAATTCTGTTAAAAAATACCTTGACATTCAACTGTTTAGGGTTATTGAAACTATCTCTAAAATGTCTGAACTTGATAGAACTGAATTTTTGAATAAAACATTTAATACTTCAATAGATAATTTAAAAGATAGATATGGGGAAGATTCAAAAAATTGGATTTACGGTCAACAAGATTACAAGCATGTCAAAATATCTCATCCATTAGAAAATGTTGTAAACGATTCAATAAAAGGTTTAGTTGAACTAAAAACCTATCCTAGAGGAGGAGATGGTTTTACACCTGGATCAACATCTAGTAATCTTAACCAAAGATCAGGAGGAAGCTTTAGAGTAGTTATAAACACAAAAGATTGGGATAATAGTTTTGCAACAAATTCTCCAGGACAATCTGGAGATCCAAATAGTAAGTTTTATAAAAACTTATATGAAGATTGGGCTAATGATAAGTTTTTTCCACTTTTATTCTCAAAAAGTAAAATTTTGAGAAATCTTAGTGATAGAAAGATTTATAGACCGATTAATTAGAATAGATTTTTACTGTCAATTCTCCATCATTACCTATAAAAGCCCTGTACATTCCAGCAGTATTAAATTCCATTGATACATTTCCTTTTTTATCCAAACCTATCACTCCTCCATCGCCTCCAGTTTTCATAACTTTTTCTAATGATTGCTTCGATGCTTCAATTATACTTTTATCGTTGTACATCATTTGAGCTGCTATATCATATGCAACTACATTTCTAATAAAATGTTCTCCCCACCCTGTTGCAGATATTCCACAACAATTATTATTAGCATAAGTTCCAGCTCCTATAATAGGAGCATCTCCTATTCTACCCCATTTTTTATTTGTTGTTCCTCCAGTTGAAGTTCCAGAAGAAATATTTCCATCTTTATCAATAGCAACACAACCAACCGTTCCATATTTATAGTCATTAATAAAGGGGTCTACAAAGGCTAGTTGATCATTCTTTTTTGCTCTTCTAACTGAATTTAATCTTCTTTCAGTAATAAAATATGAGTTAGGCATAGTGTCTAATCCCATTTTGATAGCAAATTCATCAGCACCCTCAGATGAAAGCAGGACATGTGGAGAATCTTCCATCACCGAAATTGCCGCAGATATAGGATTTTTGATATACTTTGAACCAGCTATTGCTCCAGCATTCAAATTAGAACCTTCCATGAATGAAGCATCTAAACTAACCGTTTCATCATTAGTTAAAACTGCTCCTACACCGGCATTAAATAAAGGAGAATTCTCCATTATTTTTATAGTTTCTTCAACAGCTCTTTGACTTGTTCCACCTTCTTGTAATATTTGATAACCTGTTTTAACTGCCTCTTCTAACTTTTGTAAATAGGCTGATTCTAATTCAGGAGTCATATTTTCTTTAAGAATTGTTCCTGCCCCACCATGAATTACAATTGCAATATTATTTTCATCAATATCAGATTGACATGAACTAAAAAGTACTAAACTAACTAAGGTTATTAATTTTCTCATCTGGTATAATTTAACTCAAAATATACTTATATTATATTAAAACTAATTCTACATGAAACATTTTATTTTAATTATTTCAATAATATTTTCTATAAATATCAATTCACAAATCAATAATATAGCTGAAAGACTGGGGTATGATAAGGATGCCAAACTTCTAATCATTCATGGTGATGATATTGGAGTTTCTCATTCGGTAAATATTGCATCGTTTGAGGGATTTAAAAACAATGCTATAAACTCCGGAAGTATTATGGTTCCATCCCCGTGGGTAAAGGAAGTTGTACAATTCCATAAAAATTATCCAAATTATGACTTAGGTCTTCACTTAACTCTAACAGCGGAGTGGAAAAACTACAAATGGAATGGTGTAATGTCCTCTAATGAAATAAGCTCTTTGTTAAATGAAGAAAATGAATTCTATGACAACACTAATGAAGTAAATATAAATGCTGATCCAGAGGAGGTAAGAAAAGAAATTCAAGCACAAATTGATTATTCAAAATTAATAGGGTTAAACCCAACTCATATTGATACACATATGGGATCATTAGCTGTAAATAAAAAATTATGGAAAGTTTACATTGAAGTTGGTCATAAAAACAAACTAGTTTCAATGGTAACAAAATCCAGAAGTCTTAATTTATTTGATGAAGACTTTCCAATGCCTGATTACATTGTGCCTGTAAATGATATATTTATGTTATATCCAGGAGCAGACAGGGCTTTTATTGAATCTGCTGTAGGAGAAAATATTGCAAATACGTTATTGGTAAATGATATTTATAAGTATGATGATTGGTATAAATTATATTCTGAAAAAATAAAGTCATTAAATGCTGGATTAAATGTATTCCTTCTGCACTTAGGCTATGATAATGAAGAACTTAAAGGTGTTACAATTGATCACCCTGAATATGGAGCTAGATGGAGACAGCTAGATTTTGAGGTATTTAATTCAGATGAGATTAAAGAGTTGTTAATTGAGGAAGGAATTAAACTAGTAAATTGGGGCGAAATAAGAGATATTATTTACAAGAATTAATTTTTTTTCATATATTTAAATTAACCCAAATTAAAAAAAATGGAAAAAAACATCTCAAAAGTAAGAGCTCATGATGCAATAGTTGGTATTCTATATTTATCAGGTGTTGGATTAAGTTATTTAACAGGAAATTTTAATTTTTTATGGATAGTAATTGGTACAGGATTTCTTCAAATTATAAGTCCTTTTACCAAATTCTGTCCTGTCTATTTTGTGCTAAATAAAATGATGCCAGATTCTGATCCTATTCAAGACGGTAAATAGTATTTAAAGTTCATATTTTTTTACCTTTGCGCCCTTATGAAAATAAAATTTAGCAAATATAACGGTGCTGGCAATGATTTCATTGTAATTGACGATAGAAAAAACAATATAGAGATTAACCCATGGTTAATTGAGAAGCTGTGTAACAGGAATTTTGGTATAGGTGGGGATGGTCTTATATTAATAAAAGAGTCTAAGTCAACTGACTTTGAAATTTTTCATTATACCTCCGATGGAAATCTTGGCTCTCTCTGTGGTAACGGTTCAAGATGTGCAATATCGTTTGCTTATAAAAATAAAATTATTGGAAAGAAAACAAGATTTGATGCATTTGATGGTATACATAATGCAGAAATAATTAATGATAATCTAGTGAAAATGGAAATGAAGATTAATTCTGACATTATAGAAAATGAATATGGAACATGGTTAGATACAGGATCACCTCATTTAGTTATTGAAAAAGATAATACCGATGAATTAGATGTAAACTTATTGGCAAGCTCAATTAGATATAATGAGTATTATGAAAAGGAAGGTGTTAACGTTAATTTTATTGAAAAGGTGTCAAATGAAACCTTTAAAATAAGAACATACGAAAGAGGAGTTGAAAACGAAACACTTGCATGTGGAACAGGATCTACTGCATCTGCTATATGTATGAACTACTTAGGTAAAACTCAAAGCAATAATATTACGATGAAATGTAGAGGTGGAGATTTAAAAGTTGAATTTATTTCTAATGATAATTTATTTAGCAATATAAGTATTACGGGTCCTGCTAAATTTGTTTTTGAGGGTCAAATTGATATCTAAAAGATAAATTTACAAAGTATAACGCCAATTAATATTCCTTCAAGCCATGTTAAAATAAGAACCTGGTATTTACTAAGGTTAAAATCCTTTGATAGTTTCCAAATCATTTTCTCATGCCATTTAAAAAAACTATTCATATTTAAAAGTTAGTTATTTTTAGAATGCCATAAAGCAAGTAAAATGAAAAGAGCTTGAAATGGAAGTCTGATGATAGTTTGAGTTTTAGTTGCTTCTAAAATAGATTGTGACAACTCACTTTCAACAAGATGAATATTTGCTGGGAATACACAAATAAGCAATATTACTATTCCATAAGAAGCAAAAGTTCTAGTCTTCTTAAAAAAAAGTAATACACCAAATATAATCTCTGCTAAACCTGATAGGTATACAATTTCAAGATGAAAAGAAAGATAATTAGGCATAATGGCAAGAAAAAAATCAGGATCAATAAAATGATTTATTCCCACATACGTGTATCCAACAGACATTATGTATATAGTGAAAAGCTTAAAGTATCTCATTTAAATTAAACTATCAGACTAATATTAGTTGAAAAAAGTTTTACAGATATTGACAATAGAATTATACCAAATACTCTTCTTATTATACCAATCCCATTTTTTCCAAGAAGTCTCTCAATTCTATTTGAAGATTTAAGAATTAAATACACAAATAACGAATTGATAATAATAGCTAAAATAACATTAGCAAGATCATACTCTGCTCTTAGTGAAAGAAGAGTGGTAAGTGTTCCTGCACCAGCAATTATTGGAAATGCTATTGGGACTATGGAAGCAGTTTCAGGTTCTTCTCCTTGAAATATAGTAACTCCCAATACCATTTCTAGTGCGATAAAAAATATAACAATAGCACCTGCAACAGCAAAAGAATTTATGTCTATACCTATTAAGTTTAATATTTCCTCACCTAAAAAAAGAAAACCAATCATTATTAACATAGCTACTATTGTAGCTTTTTCAGATTCAATTTTACCAACTTTATCTTTTAGGGATATAACAATAGGTGTTGCTCCTATAATATCTATAACAGCAAAAAGAATCATACTAGCAGTAAAAACTTCCTTAAAGTCAAACATATATACAAATAACTAAATAAAACTTGAAATATAATTAATTACATAAGAATTATTGAACCAAAGATGTTACTGTGAACAGAACAAACATATTAATAAGAACTCCATAATTACATGATGAATTAATCCATGAAATCAACTAAATATATAAGAATACTTTAAAATTAATCAACTGTTAATATATCTATACCTGAATGAGTTTTTATGTATTCTTTAATTATGTTTACAAAAGCAGATGAAAAGTTATTTCTAGATTGAGGAGTATCTCTTATGCCAGGAAAAGGAAATTCAAGTTGAATAGCATTAAAATCATAATTTCGGTTGGTCCCATATAAAAATGTATTATATCCTCCACTGAAATATCTCATGCCCTGAGGAGAGGGACTGGATGAGCTAGGTAAAGAAGTGTAAAAGTTATTTTCAAAAAAAGAACCTAAACTTAGAGGACCTCTTATTAAATCTGATAAAGACTTATTTGAAATGTTTATTAAACTATATATACTAGTATTATTAGCTGATATATTCTGATCTATATAACTATCTGAATTATCTAATTCATCTCCACTTAACAAATAACCAATCCATGTTCTCATGTCATAAAATCCATCAGGATTTACACCATGCCCATGTATATCAAATAAAAAACCTGTTTTAAAATTATTACTGATTTCTTCTCTTGCAGAATTAATATAATGATGAAATTCATTAAATGCTCGTTCTGCGTATAAATTACCTTGTGCAGCCTCGACAATATCTCTATTTGCATCAATTTTAGTTCTTTTCAAATTATTAATCACTAAATAAGGTCTAACATTAAAATTTGTGAAAAAATAATTTCTTATTGCCATGCCTAATTCAATAGTATTAGAGTCTGTAACTGTTACCCCATAAGTTCTATTTGAAATTTCCTGAGGCGATATGTCTCCACCATGAGGAATGGAAAGAATAACAGGTATATTACCAGGGTAATAGGTTATGTAATTTTTTCTTCCATAATATGTTTCACCATATAAATATGGACCATCACTTCCCAATTCATTGAGCTTAACATCTGGAGTTAAACTATCTATTTTAGTAGCATCTTTACTGCATGAGAGTGGTGCAGATATTACAATAGATAATACAATTAACCTTAGGTTTATCATTATTTCAAGTTATGATATTTTAAAATTATGTTAAAACATTTACTAATTAAAAGTTAAATGGTTTCATATCTAATATAATTGATTTAAAAAGGTGAATGTTTGCAGCTTAATTTTAAAATAAAAAATCATGTTAATTAATTTTCTTAAATATTCAATTTTAAGTCTTCTTCTTTCAAATCCACTACAAATGAATATTGTTGAAACAGCTGTTTCTAACGACAACTTTTCAACTTTGGTAGCGGCTGTTCAAGCGGGTGATTTAGTAGATGCTCTTTCATCAGAAGGACCGTTTACAGTTTTTGCCCCAACAAACGATGGTTTTAACAAATTACCTGAAGGTACTTTAGGTACATTATTAAAACCTGAAAATAAGGGAACTTTACAATCCATTTTAAAGTATCACGTTGTATCTGGTAAATTTATGGCAGGTGATGTTATTAAAGCTATAAACGACAACGGTGGAGAATTTTCTGTTGAAACACTACAAGGTAATGAACTAACCCTAAAACTATGGGAAGGTAGTGTTTATGTTATTGATGCAAAAGGTAATAAAGCAAAAGTTGTAATTGCTGATGTAGATACTTCAAACGGAGTTATTCACGCAATTGACAATGTAGTGCTTCCAGAATAATTTATTTAATTATTTTGTTTGGTGAAAGAGCTCATTTGAGCTCTTTCTTTTTACTAAAAATAAAAAAGGCTCCATTAAGGAGCCTTTTCCTATTAATATTTAATTTTTTAATTAGGTAACATAACGTCAACTCGCTCAAGAGTTTCAACGTATTCACCCCATTCAAGAAGCGAAGAGAACATTAATTCACGATCTACTCCATATTGTTTCCAACCAAACATTTCATTATAGTCTTCCTCAAAAGTATTATCGCTATCTCCCCATACACCATATTCATCAAATGCATTAAATACAACAATCATATTTGGGTTACCACCTGAAACAATAGTAAAAACTCTTCTTAAATAATTAGGAGCTCTTTTTTCAATTACTTGTCCTGTTCTAAAAATCCATCTTGAAACATGTTCATCTTGACCAGCTTTAGTTACTAAAGTTGTTTTTTGAAGATATTTTTTTGGGGGACCATCCTCCCCTACACTAGCCCATTTCTCAAGCATCCATCTTTGAGGACCACTTACAGCATCTGCATATGGCAATACATTATCAGACCAATAGTCAAGTTCTTTAGATCTATCCTTGTTATAACTATCAGATGTTTGATTGATCATATATCTTTCATAAACACCATTATTTTCTCCAGTGACTACCTTATATGTCCATATGATGTTACCATCTTCAGAATTGAACATTTTAGTCTTTTTCCCAGCAGCCTTTTCAAACTTTGATGTCATTCCATCTTTAGCTTTGTATGTGAATGATGTTAGATAATCATTATTAGGATTTCTTTGAGAAAAACTAAGTGATGTAACGAATAACGCTACTAATATTAAAATTTTTGATTTCATTTTATTTGGTTTAAAGTTAAAGTCTAATTTATAAATTTTCTTATTAATAGGAATACAAGACTATCATCTTCTTTTTTTAAGAAGAAATCGAAGAGCTAATACAATAAATATAGCAGTGAATATTATCCGAAAAAACTCTGTTTCATTCATAATTACAAAATTATATATTATTAAATCTATTTAATTTCAATTAATTAATTGTAAATTATTGTATGGAATCTTTGATTTTCTTTATTGGTTTTTTAGTATTTGTAATAATGTTAGCCGGTTTATTGATTTTATTAGCTAAACAATCTTAATTTTTAATTTTAGGTAGTAAATATTCTAGAATAAAAAAAGTTAAACAACATATTCCAACTGCAATTAAATATCCACTATCATCTTTTGTGTCTATATAATTATCAAATATCATTGACGATAATACGATTCCAGTAAAAAGAATACTATAAAAAGTTATTTTTTTTATAAACTTTGTGAATAATTTCATTTCTAACATTAAAGTTAAGCTTTTATGAAAAAAAATCTCATCAAAATTATAAGGTTTGGATTACGAATACATTCAATTTTTCATTTCATAGAATTTATAAGTGCAATTTATGAAGAAGCCTATATTACGGCTAGTATTGCTTTTATTGCTAGTTTAATAGAAATAATAGCTAGTTTTTTACTTCCTAAAGAACATGTGCATTTTAAACCCTTTATATCAGAAGTTCATGAAGATTGTAATGATTAGTAATGAATTATAGTACTAGAAAATAATATTACATTTGAAACATAAATAATCAAACATGAAAAAACTAATACTAATATGCATAAGTTTTATATTTATTTCTTGTGTATCTGTAAAATTTCCAGAAACACTATCAGTAAATATTGAATTAGATGAGGAGTCAGCAAAGAACTTAACTCAAGCTATCAATAACTCGAATATTAAAACAGTTGTGGTGGGGAATAATTTTGAAGAAGATGGCAAAAAGTTAAAAAAAGTAATGATAAGAAGAGAAAGATTTGGTCTTGGACCAAATGCATCAAAATACATGAATAATATTCCAGAAGTTATAATTCGAAGAATTGAAAAGGCGACAGAAAAAGGTATTGATATTAAAATTGACACAATAATATCTGATAATGGAGAAAAACAAGAAATTAAAATCGAAGTTAAAATTGATGATAATTAATTTTTTTGAACAAAGTCTTTAAAATATTTTTATTTATTAATCTTAGCTTATATCTAATTAGCTGTGATAGTATAATAGTTAATAGTACTTCGTTTTCAACAATTGAAGTAATTGGCTCAGATGAGGTTAAAGTCTATAATTATATTCAAAAATACAAAGATTCAATAGATTATAAATTAGATGATGTAATTGGTTATTCAAAGGAACTCTATACTAAAACAGATTTCACTAATACTAATTTTAATTCTTCTTTAGGTAATCTTGTTGCAGACATAATCTTTATTCAATCAGATTCAGTTTTCAAAAAACGGGAAAATAAACAAATTGATTTCGTTTTACAAAATCATGGAGGAATTCGATCATCTCTTTTAAAAGGAGACATAAAACTTACTGATGTATATAAAATACTTCCCTTTGAAAATGAAATTGTAATCATAGAGCTATCAGGAGAAACTGTTGAAGAAGTGATTTCATTTTTAAAAAAGGAAATAAATCCTCATCCGGTTTCAGGAATATCTATAAGAAATAATGAAAGTTTAATTCAAAACAGAGTAATTGATTCCACTAAAAAATATTATTTAGCAACAAATGACTATTTATTAAATGGAGGAGATAATATGTTTTTTCTTAGCAATAACAGTCAAGCTTTTAGATTAGGTTATTCCCTAAGAGATGCTTTTATTGATTATACTAAGACTAATTTTAAGTTATCATCAAAAGTTGATGATAGATTTTTAAAAAATGAATAGAAGAAGATTTATATATAACTCTAGTTTAGCATCACTATCTGTAGTTGGGCTAAATTCATGTAACCTGTTGAATGAAGATGTTAAGTTGACTATTCTTCATACCAATGATGTTCATAGTCAGATAGAACCATTCCCCTTAAATCATAATAAATATCCTGATAGAGGAGGGTTTGCAAGAAGAGCAAATATTTTTAAGGATTTAATGAAAATCAATCCAAATACTTTAATTTTTGATGCAGGTGATATTTTTCAAGGTACACCATATTTCAATTTCTTTAAAGGTGAGTTAGAACTTAATCTGATGAAAAAAATGGGCTATAATGCAGCCACAATTGGTAATCATGAATTTGATGCTGGTCTTAGTTCTCTAAAAACTAATATTTTAAATAATGATTTTCAATTTATTTCCTCTAATTATAATTTTGATAATACAGAACTGGAGGGGCTTGTGAATAAATACAAAGTGTACAAGAAACAAGGGATTAAAATTGGTGTATTTGGATTAGGCATCGAGCTTAATGGTTTAGTCAATTCTTCACTTTATCTTGAGACAAAATATTATGATCCTGTTGAAATAGCTAAAGAAATGACAACAAAACTTAAAAAAGAAAAAAAATGTGATCTAATTATATGTATTTCACACCTAGGGCATAGTTATCAAAATGACAAAATTAGTGATTTAAAACTTGGGAAATTAACATCTGATATTGATCTGATTATAGGTGGTCATACTCATACGCTATTAAGAAAACCTGAGATTATAAAAAATTCAAAAAATGAGGATGTTATTATAAATCAAGTAGGATCAAATGGTGTTTTTATAGGTAAAATTGATTTTAATTTTTCAAAATTAAATAAAAAAACTTTTAATTCAATAGTTGAAGTGTAATCTATAAACTATTAATTATCAATTATTTATTATTTATAAATTATAATTGTTGTTGGAGTGTATAATCCAAATGAAAGTATAGAAAAAATAGCGTCTACTATTGAATGTTTAATAACCAATTTATAATCTTTTTCATTATTTAATTCATCAACAGCAGGTGTAATGTCTGATATTAATCCACCTAAATAGTTTTGTTGTTTTAGAACTTTAGTATATCCTTGACTTGGTCCATCACCATATGTAAAAGTATGAACACTACAAGAATTTAAAAAAAACATAAGTAAAATGAACAGAATTGATTTTTTCATATTTCTAATTTAATAAATTCTATATTCTGAAATTTAATAATCTTTATAAATAATTATTAAGTAACTTTAAGTTTATGGATAAATCAATTTCATGGTCTTGCAATTCTACCTGGAAAAAAGCCAGAGTAAACACTATGTGGTGTCTAATTGGTTGTGCAATAGGTGATTTTGGAACTATTTTTTACTTTCAAAGTATTGATCACACATGGTCAACAACTGCAGTAATGTCTCTTGCAATTGTAAATGGACTTATTACGTCTATAATACTTGAAACAATTATACTTATTAAACAAATGAGTTTTAATAAAGCTCTTAAGACTGCCTTAGGGATGAGTTTTATTTCAATGATCTCAATGGAAATAGCAATGAACTTAACTGATATAGCTCTTACAGGAGGCGCTATGCTTACATGGTGGGTTATTCCAATAATGTTAATAGTTGGTTTTTTAACACCATTACCCTACAATTACTGGAGGTTAAAAAAATATAACGTTAGCTGCCATTAATTAAAAAAGGGGACAAAATTGTCCCCTTTTTTAATTCAATTAGGTATAGAATTAACTATTGAATCCAAATAACTTGCTGAACAACAGCTCTTGCAAGAAATCCACTCGGCATGTAATCTCCTGCTTTTGAATTAGAAGGACCTGAGTTATTCCCTTCTCCAGCTAAAACTTTTACAGCGTCAGCAACAGAGTCATAACCATCCCATGTCATTACAGTTGCATTATTTTGATTAACACCAGTAATTTTAGTAGCGATCCCCCAATTAGTTCTACCTGTGTCATTTTTTTCAAAAAACGGACCCCAAAGCTTAACATTATCTTGAACAAATCCCTGTAGATTCTCTGGTCTACCAAAGTTCCATATTGCTCCAGTCCCATCAGAACCTGGAACTTGTCCTTGAATTTTATAGTGATGTGTTGCACTTGAATTATAAAATTTGGCTGTACCAATATCTTCAGATGAAACTCCTATCAATTCTTCAGGATTCCAAATAGATTGATCCATCATTTGATCAATTGTCTCAAATACATTAATAAATGCATGAGTCCAGTTATCAGAGCTACCACCTACTTTTGCAAATAATCCCCATCCAAGTTGATTCCCTGCATCAATATTAGCTTTTGCTACTTTAGACCAATATTGTGTCTCAAGCCTTGCTACCTCAGCAACATCTTCCTGAGAAACATTTATATATGTTACCGAGAAATATTGAGCATTTGAAGCAAAACCTATAGTTAAAAATAAAATTGTAATAAAGTTTTTCATAAAATAATTTTGTAGTTATAATACCAAATTTATGTATTTTGATATAATATAAACCTTCTTGAATAAAAATAATTTGAAATAGTTTTAAAAATTAAGATTATAATATTTAAAACATAATATTTTTATTAATTATACCTTTTTATTTAATTTTTTTTTATAAAAATACTAATCTTAACTTATGAATAAATTGAAGTTTGTTAGACCTTTTTTAATATTACTAATTATAATGATGTTATTTAGTGTTATACTAAGTATTTTTTAAATGACAGATGAACATTTTTTTCAATGTCCTTATTGCTGGGAAGAAATCTCTATGATAATTGATAAGTCTATTTATAAAGACTCTTATATTGAAGATTGCGAGGTATGTTGTAACCCAATTGAAATTTCATATTCTTCAAACGGAAATGAAATAACGGGGTTTTCAGCAGACTCTATAGAGCAATAATTTAAATTTTTTAATTTTACACACTTATTAAGATATGATGACAAAAGAAGATATAATCAATGCCCAAAAGGAGTGGTCTGAAGGTATAATCAAAATGGGGAAACTCTCTAAAAACAGAAGCTCACTTGAATTATTTGTTAGTGAATTTTTAGATAAACTATATGACTTTGACAATCAAGTTTTGTTTAAACCTACAAAAGCTAAAAAGGAACCATTTAGAAACAATAAAGAATTAGCCATTTCATATTTTATTGCTGGAAATAATAGAAAATGCATAGAAGATAAAGGGTTCGCTTTATCAAAATGGTCAAAAATTACTTTTAATAATTCAGATATAATTCTTAGCGGTGAAATAGGACTAGCAATGGGAAACTATACTTTTGAAAATAATGATTCAAAAATAAAAGTTGAATTCTCATTTGGATATAAAGAAGTAAATGGCCTCATAAAGATTAACCTTCATCATTCATCAATACCCTACCAATCTTGAATTTATCTAGAATTATAGCAGGTACAATGAACTGGGGCTTATGGGGTAATAATTACTCTGTAGAACAGATGAGTAATTTAATATTAGAATCATTTAACAATGGTATTAACTCCTTTGATCATGCTGATATTTATGGTGGATATACAACTGAAGAGACTTTTGGTGAAGCTTTTTTAAAGACTGGAATAAATAGACATGAACTCTATTATATTTCAAAGTGCGGGATAATGTATCCATCTGATAAGCTTCCAATCAAAGTAAAACATTATGATTATTCATCTAAACATATTATTAATTCTGTTGAAAACTCATTAATTAATCTTAAAACCGATTATTTAGATTGCCTACTTCTTCACAGACCCAGCCCTTTAATGGATGTTTCTGAAATATCCGAAACTATCAACAAGCTATTTAAGGAAGGAAAAATTAAGAGTTTTGGTGTATCAAATTTTAATGCTTCTCAAATTGATATGTTTATGAACAAAGTAAAAGTTTCTTTTAATCAAATCAATTTATCTCTAACCACTCTTGATCCTATTTTTGATGGAACACTTGAATATATGCAGAAAAATGACATAGTCCCTATGGCCTACAGTCCTCTTGGATCATGTTTTAAAGAAGATAATGAAACTATTGAGATCTCATTGAATAATATTTCTAAAAAATATAATTGCTCTAAAGACCAGCTTCTTCTTGCTTGGCTTATGAAACTTCCTTCAAAAGTACATCCGGTTATCGGAACCACTAAGTCAGAAAGAATAATTAAGTCAGCTGAATCAATTAGCATTGATTTAAATACAATTGACTGGTTTGAGATTCTAGAGTCAAGTTTGGGCAAAAGAGTTCCTTAAAAGTTGTTTATTTGACCATCCATCCAATTTAATCTTTGAGATATCCATCCCTTTAGAAAATCAATTTCTGAATCATGTGTAGCTCCTACAAAGTAATTTGGCCATACATATTGTCCAAGAATTGGCCATTTATAAAAATTCTGACTAATTGCTTTATTTGAATTAAGATATTCCACATAGGAGTTAATTTGACTTTCTATCGCAATGTCATTTAAAGTGGTTGACCTATATAACTGCCACTTCTCTTTTAGCTTTTCTTTAAAGTGATTACTTTCCATCAGTCTTCTCCACCAAAAAGGAACCTGCCATATATCACCGGGGCAAATAGAATTAAAATTATATAGCCAACCCTGAGTATTTGCTGCATCACAATAATCGGCATTTCCAAAAGCAAGATTAAAATCCCAAATAGGTCCCATTTTAATTTTTTTATCAATATCAATATTGATATATGTACTAAGCCTGTAACCATCAATATTTTTTGTGATTTCATTCATTATAAAAAAATCTATAAATGAATCTATATCTATTACAGATTGGTAGCCTGTTTCAGGGTCATCAAAATTATCTGATGATAATATAGATTCAAAATTATTTATTATGGTATGGATGTATTCCTTTTGATCATTAGTGATATTTTTAGGTTTTGGATAATCATAAATAAAATAAATTTCAGAATCACTAGATTGATTTCCATTAGTATCA
>Ga0257114_1001872_pt1 | contig 14450 bp, 18 predicted proteins | sample SI112_10mmetaG_FD_190149 | JGI IMG/M metagenome (GOLD analysis project Ga0257114, IMG submission 190149) | Marine microbial communities from Saanich Inlet, British Columbia, Canada - SI112_10m | ecosystem: Environmental > Aquatic > Marine > Inlet | place: Canada: British Columbia | collected...
TCAGATCCATTTGCAATCATTTGATATCTCTCAAATATAACTTTTGTACGTTCATATTTATTTAATATATTTGTAATACTACTCTTTTCTTTATTGTAAATTTTATAAAATTTATTACTGTCCTCACCACCTATCAGTATTTCACTTTCATTGCTGTCCTCACCACCTATCAGTATTTCAGTTTTATCGTTGTCCTCGCCACCTATCAGTATTTCACTTTCATCTGTTTCACTATTATCATCATCTGTTAGTATTTCTTCATTTTCTAAATTGGATTCCATATTTAATATAGTATATTTATTATTATATATTCAAATTTATTTAAATATTATTTTCATCATTTGTCCATTTTTGATTACAAGTATTACACATATACATAAAATATATATTTTCAGTATCATATTTAATATACTTTACTTCTGGTATACTATTTTTTTTGTTTGTTTCACATTCTAAATTAGGACATTTAATATTTTTATTATATATTACTGGCAATGTTGGATCTTCTAAAATATGAGTGTATTCATTTAAAATTTTACTTTTATCTATTTTTTCATTTGATTTATATATACATTTCATATCAGATAACTTGATATTACCACATCTTTTACAAGAATTATATAGTTTTTTATCCTCGTCAATATATGTAAACATAAAATTATCACAATTATCACAAAGTGTGCTATTCATATTTTATAATATATATTACTTAATATTATTTTATATATATTACAAATTCAAATTTTTATAATATTTTAAATATCGATTATATAATCTATCATAATCTATATCAATACTTATATAGTAAACTTTTAAATTTAAAGTTAATTTTAAATTTTTATCTTTAATAATATTTTTATTAATACTATCATTATACTTATGTATACATTCTATCATCTTTGTTCTAAATACTTCAAAATCACCTAAATCATATTTAATCCTATTTATAATTAAACTATTTATTGTGTTGTATTTTATTGCCATATTATAATTATCATATAATTCTTTATTCGGTTGCATTTTTTTCTCATATCCCGGTTCATTACATAATGGATCATTATCCAATAATGATTGTATAGTTACTAATACATTTGTTATATCCATAACAGTTGTCCATCCTGGTCCAGACCATGTACCTAATATTGAAAGACATACTTTGCCATTTACATAAATATTTGGATGAATTCTTATACGATTTTGTGGTACATATTTTACTTCTGGTGGTGAAAATGGATAATTATTTGGAAAAGTTATATCAAAAAATAAAAATCCACATTCATAAATTGTATCACTTGGACCAACAATTAATGCCCTTGCCTTAAACATATTTTTTTCATCAAATTCAATATATATACCATTTTCATTTAAATTACCAGTTTGTATACGTTTCATATCAACATTTAATATACGTTTTAATGCAGATTTCATTTTTATATATAATACTCCATATATTTTTAAATCTATTATATTTACACATTATGCTATTTACACATTATGCTATTTACACATTATGCTATTTACCCTTTAAATCCTAATTTTCCCAGTTTTCCAATAGTAATTTGAAATTAAATAATAAACTATTTGGTATTACAAAAAACATAATAGTGTAAAGGTATTTCTCATCCCTTTAATTCGCAAACACTCAATTCAAAGATGGCATCCAAAATGACCGTTCACAACTTCAAGTTCCAACTTGATGACAAGAAGAGCATCTCTCTTCTCGTCGGAAAAGGTGGAAAGAATCTTGTCAACAAGATCATCAAACCCTCGATTGAAGACTTCAAGAAACTCAAGGACACGACACACCAAGAGATCATCGACAAAGTCAAGAAGGGTGAAATCAAGATCCAATCTCTCAAGATCAAATTCGAATATCAAGATGATGTTGCTGAACCGTTTCCATACGCTACATGGAGCGACATCAAAGAACTCGGTGCAGCGAATGTTCTTCTCATCAAATGCATTCAAGAAAAGATTACAGAATCTGCCAAATCAATCAACAAGTTCATCAAAATCAAGAAGAAGGACATGAAGAAAGAAAAGAAATCAGAAGAAACTGTGAAAGTATACCGGCAAAACTTTTACTTCCGCATGAATGTAGATGAAAATCTGGAGATTGGACGATTCATTGGTAATGGTGGCGAGATTATCAATGCTTTCAGGAAAAAGATTGCTGACACTCTCAAAGTTGAAAAAGTTTATGTCAACATTGATGATTTTGACAAAGATGTGTTCATGTATCGCGTCATTGGTGACATCATCTCTGAAGACAGTGATATTATCTTCAATGTTTCATACCTCGGTGGAACTCGCGAAGACATTCTCAAAATCGAAGAGATGATCATTGAGTTTGTCAAAGAAAATTCAGATGAAGAAGAAGAAGATTATGATTATGATGATTATGATGATTTTGATGCTGATGCTGACAAAGATGCTGATGATGACAAAGATGATGATGATGTCGATCACGCTGCCGGCGGATGGTAATCATATACACTATTCAAAATTCAAAATTCAAAAATCAAAATTCAAAAATCAAAAAATAAAAAAAAATAAAAAAATAATTTAATAATTATTTTTTATTTACAAATAATAATTATTTACAAGTAATAGTTGTTGATATTGTAAATAGTTTTTTTATCATGGTGTGAGAATAATTGTTCTTTACTATTTATATTACTTAATTGAGTAGATATTCTTACAGTATCTTCGTTTACTTTTTTAGTACTAGAACACATAATTCTACCAAAATTATCAATACCATCATAATTATAAGGATAGCATATATCAGTGTAATTACTATTATCATAATTTGTATTACAATGATCACATTTTTTTACACATATACCATTTTCTAATTTGTATTCATCTGGACATACTTTTATATATTGTTCTCCGGGACCATTATCGCTGTTAAAATCACCTGGAACAAACCCCTCAATAACTTTCTTGTCTTCTGATAATTTAAAATCGTCTGTTTTTTTTTGAAATGGTATTTTTTTAGGTGGTAAAAAATTTGGAAAATTTGGTTTTGAATCTTTAAATTCTACTTTATTTGTTTGCAAACCATTTGGATCCCAATAAGTATCAAAATTTACACCATTATCATTATTTAAATCTAGTATATACTTTTTATTATCACTTGATAAATAATTTATTAAATCATGTTGAACATTATTTATATGAGATTTAGAATTTATAGCATCAGTTTTATTATGTTTTAAATTTTCTAATGGATAATTATCACCATATTTATAATCTATATTTTCTACACTTTTACCATGACAAAAATCACTTGGATTTAAATCTTTTTTAGGTGAAGTATAATTAGGATCATTGATACATGTTTTTAACATTGATATGGCATTGTCCTTTTCCGGATTAATATAATTACATGTTTCTTGATAATTTATATTTTGTGTATAACTCATCTTTATAATATAATTATATATAAAAAACTAAAATTAATTTATACATTTTTTATTTCTACATTTAAGTGGTTTAGATATAGTATTTCCATTAAATTTTTGCCATTCTTTAATACTGTAATTATTTCCCATTGAAAGATTACATCTACTACATATTGGTTTTAAATTATTTATTGTTAATTTTCCACCTTTACTTTCAGGAATATCATGTCCAACTTGAAAATCAAATACATTTATGATATTACTACACCATTCTATATGACAACTATGTTCATATATTTTTCCAAATGTTTGTAACCATACTTGTTCTCTTAATGCTTTTGGTATATTTGCTTTACGATATTTTTTTATTTTTGTTATTTTTGTTATATGTCTCATTTATATTATATTTACATTAATTTTTAAGTTTTAAAATTTGATTTTTAATTTATATAAAAAACAATTATCATATAGTTATGGAAAATATTTATTATAGTAGTAATATTGAATATTTGTTTGTTAAAAAAATACAACAAATGTTAGATTTACAATATGAACCAATGAAAAAAGAAATTGTTGATATTATATTATCAGAATTAGATAAGATACTTAAAAATAAAGAATATATAATAAATATCAAGGATGAGTAAAAAAGCAGCAATTGGAATTGATTTAGGGACTACATACAGTTGTGTTGGATGGTGGAAAGAGAATCGTTGTGAAATTATTGCAAATGATCAAGGAAATAGAACTACTCCATCATTTGTAGCATTTACAGAAAGCGAACGTTTAATTGGAGATGGTGCTAAAAATCAATGTAGTATGAATCCAGAAAATACAGTATATGATGCGAAACGTTTAATTGGTCGTAAATTTGACGACCCAGTATTACAAAATGAAATAAATGGATTTCCATTTGATGTAATTGAAGATAATGGTAAACCAAAAATTAAAATAGAATATATGGGTGAATCTAAAACATATCACCCTGAAGAAATTTCATCAATGATATTAGTTAAAATGAAAGAAATTGCCGAATCTTATATTGGTTATGATGTAGTTGATGCTGTTATTACAGTTCCCGCATATTTCAATGATTCGCAACGTCAAGCAACTAAAGATGCTGGACAAATTGCTGGATTAAATGTTCTTAGAGTTATTAATGAACCAACTGCTGCAGCAATTGCTTATGGATTAGATAAAAAAGGCGATGAAATCAATGTTTTAATTTTTGATTTAGGTGGAGGAACATTTGATGTAAGTTTGTTATCAATTGAGGATGGTATTTTTGAAGTTAAAGCAACTGCGGGTGATACACATCTTGGTGGCGAAGATTTTGATAATTTACTAGTAAATCATTTTAAAGGTGAATTTAAACGTAAAAATAATCTTGATATGAGTGAAAATAAAAAAAGTATGAGACGTTTGAAAACTGCTTGTGAACGTGCTAAACGCACATTATCAAGTGGTTCAAGTGCATCAATTGAATTAGATTCATTATATGAAGGGATTGATTTTTTTACTAGTATTACACGTGCTAAGTTTGAAGCAATATGTATGAATTTATTTCAAAAATGTATTGATCCAGTTCAAAAAGTATTAAGTGATGCTAAAATGAGTAAAAGTGATGTAAATGATATTGTATTAGTTGGTGGTAGTACAAGAATTCCAAAAGTTCAAAGTTTATTAAGTGATTTTTTTAATGGAAAAGAATTATGTCAAAGTATTAATCCAGATGAAGCGGTAGCATATGGAGCATCAGTTCAAGCAGCAATTCTTGGAAAAACTATAGATGAAGATGACCGAGCAAATGATTTACTATTACTTGATGTTGCCCCATTATCACTTGGGATTGAAACTGCTGGTGGAGTAATGACAAAATTAATTGAACGTAATACAACAATTCCAACAAATAAGTCTCAAACATTTTCAACATATGAAGATAATCAACCAGGTGTATTAATTCAAGTATATGAAGGCGAAAGAACAATGACAAAGGATAATAATATGCTTGGAACATTTAAACTAGAGGGAATTCCTCCAGCACCAAGGGGTATTCCACAAATTGAAGTAAGTTTTGATTTAGATGCAAATGGTATTATGAAAGTTGAAGCAAAAGAAAAAGGCAGTGGAAAGAGTGAAAATATTACAATTGAAAATGATAAAGGACGTTTATCTGCTGAAGATATTGAACGCATGGTAGAAGAAGCAGAAAAATTTAAGGAAGATGATTTAAAATTAAAAGAAAAGATTGATGCAAAAAATGAATTTGAGGGATTATTATTCCAAACAAAAACTGCAATAGAAAATGATAAAATAAAAGAAAAATGTAGTGAAGATGATATTAAGAGTGTTAAATCAACTATTGAAGAATATGAAACATGGTATAATAATGATACTGAATATACAAAGGAAGATTACAATAGTAAACGTGATGAATTTAATACAAAAGTTCAACCAGTAATGTCAAAACTACAAGCAAATATGCCAGATATGAGTGGTATGCCTGGAGGTATGCCAGATATGAGTGGTATGCCCCCAGGTATGCCTGATATGAGTGGTATGCCTGATATGAGTGGTATACCAGATATGAGTAATATGCCAGATATGAGTAATATGCCAGATATGAGTGGTATGCCAGATATGAGTAATATGCCAGATATGAGTAGTATACCAGATATGAGTAATATGCCTGGAGGTATGCCAAAATCAGAAGATAATAGTGAACCAACAATTGATGAGATTGATTAATTACTAAATTAAAATATTTTCTTTTAATATATGTCTGATACTGATTATGATAATTTTTTACAATATTTAACAGCAGAACATTTTACAAGTTTTAGTGTTATTATTACATTAGTTGTAATACTAATAATTATTGGTGTTATGTCAAGTAGCGAAAATAATAAAACATCATTAGCAGTTTTAAGTATAGTCAGTGTATTATTATTAGGATTATTTCTTTTATATCAATATAATAATTATACTAGTTTTGAAAAAGATTATACTGCAAGACAAAAAAAAATACAAGATGATGCAGATGCAGATGTTGAAGCAGAAAATGAAACATTATTGGAAACAAATGCTATTTGTAATGTAAATCCTAATTTATGTATGAATGGAGGTAGTTGTCAAAGTTTTGGAGAAGATAAGCAACAATTTAGATGTACATGTACCGCAGGATGGACTGGCAATAATTGTAATACACCAGATAATATAACTATTAGTGATAGTGATGTTGATTCAAGATGTAGTGATAAAACTACTGGTGAAAAAAAACCAAATTTAGAATGGTGTAATGCTAATTTTGATGGTAGAGGAGGTAAATGTGTAGATAAACAAAAATATCAAATTGATTGTCCAATAAATCGTGATGGAACTCCAAATTTTAAATATAATGAATATGGATGTGATGTTGATAATGATGAAGTTTGGTGTGAAGAAACATCTGCGGATAGTATTGGTAAATGTCTAGTTAGATCAGCACAAGAAGTAGGAGAACCATGTAATTCTAGAACAATAAGTCAAGATTGTGGTGGTAGAAGATGTTTAGATTGGCATAATGGTAAAGGAACTTGTGTTGCGAATAATCAAAATGAAATGGTTTATAATGCTAAGACAGATGGTTGTAATACTTTTGAATGTAGTAAATATGATGGTGATCAATTAAATTGTAGTAATACATTTTATTGTAATTACAATAATAATAAATGTAAAGTTAAATCTAGAGAACATTGTCAATCAAAAGATAAAACGAGATGTGAAGATGATAGTAATTGTTTATGGGATGATAGACATAGTGTTTGCAGTGATAAAAAGAGTAGTAAAAGTTATGGTAGTGATTGTGTAGGTTATAGTAAAAATCCAAATATTTGTAATAGATTACCTCATTGTATATATGATAATAGTTCGAATATATGTAAATATAATGCAAGTAAAGAAAGTAGTGGCAATCATATACATATAGGTGTTAGTAATGATATTAATATAGATTTTTATAGTGATTTATCAGGTGATGATTGTAGTGGTAATACTATACCATTTGGCAATGATAAATGTCAAATGGTTATTAATGGTTATACACCACCAGCACCAGCACCAGTAGTAGCACAAGTAGTAGCACCAGTTACAGCACAAGTGACAGTACCAGCACAACCAGCAGAACCTGCAACTACAACTACACCACCAGCGGCAGAAGGTTTTAAAGTTGGTGGCAGAATTAAAGATACTTTTGTCGTAAGTAGTAATGGATTTGTTGTGAGCGGTTATTCGGATTTTTAATTTATTTCTTTAATATATAATGTTCAAGATTATAAGTTGTGCTATAGCATTCATATTATTATTATCTAGCATATTAATGCATTTTTTTATAGATAAAAAAGATGACTTTTTATTAACATTAAATGATGATCAAAAACAAAAATATAAAAGTATTATTTTAGAAAGATTTCGTATTTATATTTTTGGCATGATATTAGGTTTATTATTAGGTTTCAGTTATATTTATATTTATAGTGAGGATAAATTTAAAGTTTGTAAATTTGTAGCAATTGTATTAATTACTAAATTAACGTTTTATTATTTTTATCCTAAAAGTGATTTTATGTTATATCATTTGACAGAACGGGAGCAAGTCAGTGCATGGACTGATCTTTATCGTAATTATAAGAATGCTTGGAGAAACAGTTTAATATTAGCAATAATATCATATATATTATTTAGTTTAAGTTTCTAATACTTTAAAATATTTTAATATGTATTAGTATATTATGGAAAACAATAATGATACAGAGTACGATAATATGGATCTAGAAAATCATCCATTAATAAGATTAATGATGAGAAGTATTCAAATGATTCCAACAAATGAAAATGATATTTTACAATCTACATTTGATGAACAAAATATTAAATCTATACCAACATGTAATAAGTTTATTGAAAATTTAAATGAAATGTATATTACTGAAGATGATGTAAAAAATGGTTTATCATGTAGTATATGTCAAGAAGAATTTAAATTAAATGATAAATGCATTGAATTACCATGTAAACCTCATAAACATTATTTTCATATAAAAAATGAAAATTGTGATGGTGTATTACCTTGGTTAAGTATGAATAATACTTGTCCTATGTGTCGTTGTGAATTTCCTAAATCTGAAGAACCGACTGATATGGATCAATCTAATAGACCGAGTGAAGAACCGACAAATACAGAACAACAACCATTACCTAATATTGAAGAAATATTACTTCAAGCAATAAATCGTAGAAATAATGTTAATATTGTTTCAAGTAATCCAGATGAAACAAATATGTTACCCGATATAATATTTCCTAATATTGCTGTAGATACTGTTAGAGATGGTTTTTCTGATAGAGAAGTTGATGAAGCAATACGAAGATCATTAGAAAGTTAAGTTTAATAATATTTTTATCATTCAGGATAACAAAGTTTGTGACTCACATTTACACAAGATTGTTCATCGTTACCGTAAGTATATTTTTTACATTGACGATAATTTGTCGTACCATCTTCCACATAAACCCCATATTTATTTTCGCACACTAAAGAATCTTCCATTGAATCACGCCTGATTCCGCTGCACCCGTTTACCTGTGGGGTTCCTTTACATATGTTTCTACACATATTATGTAAACTTAATTTATTACTTAATTTTATATTTTCTAATCCTACAGTAAATTTATTTACATTATAATTTAAATTGTATATTAGATAAAATAATATAATTAATATTAATATTGTTTTATATTGTGTCATTTATAATATATATATATGTTTTTTTAGTTTAATAATATTTGTTTTTATATAACATTATAATAAATGAATATTCAAAATATTAGTAATTTGCCAGATTTTATTGACAAGTTTATTAAATTTAATCATGATAAATTATTAGAAATTTATGATGAAAATATAAAAATACATAATACAGGTTTATTGTATTTTCAATGTGATAAAATAAAAAACAATGTTGATGTCATATTTTTACATGTAGAAAAAATTATTGAAATGATGGGCGAACAGAGCTGGGAAATGTTGAAAAAAGATGCAGGTGATAAAAAAATATTTTTAATTAAAGAAAGTGATAGTATGTATATATTGAAAGTTTAATCTGTTACATCCGGTTTCGAGCATGTATTACCACCTCCTTGACAGCCAAATAATGTTCCTTCTTGACACATATGATATTTATTACCCGTAAGATCTTTACTATATTTATTATTACAATTTTTAAATTCAGCATCGCAACTCCCAACAAGCTCGCCCCGACATGATAATTCTTCTTTAACGCACAAAGCTCGTTTACTAAATGTACATCCATCATAATTGTCCCATTCTGTTTTATGCCAATAACATCCAGCATCTTCACTACCTAAATCAGATTGCGTTATATTTCCTAATTTGTTCCAATCACTACGTTCTACCAAAGCACCACTATTTCCATTTTTGTAAACAAATGGAGTATGCGTCCCACCACATTTATTTTTACAAGGTTGTTCCCAGTCAGTATCTTCCCAACCTATATATTCTATATTTTGTGGCAAGCATACATCAAATTGTTCACATTGGGACGGAGGATTGTCATACGCTCGGTCCCAATAAACATTTAATGGTAAAATATGTCCATAATTATTGCCATCTTTTTTATATGATGAACTACAACCATCATCAAGCGTATCTACATATAAATCTCGTAAATTTTTACACTTATATAGATTTTTACTTGCATTTTCAACAGCAGTAGGAAACCAATTACATCCATCAGTATCGAAACAATCATCTTCAGTGACTACTTCACCATGTCTTATTCCACATGATTTAGGAGTATCCATACCATCAATTAGACACCAACCAGGTGATATAGGACCATCGTGGTAGAGAGACCCGCGACATACAGAACGACCACCAACACTAAAACCATCTCTGCTACGCATACCACATCTACCTACAAGATGATACAATAAGAAAGCAACAATAGCAAACATTAAAACATGTTCAACACTAAAATCAAAGTCAAGCATTTATAATATATATATATATATTTTTTTTTATATTAATATAATTTTATTGCTTAACACAATTTTATTGCTGTGCACATTGAACTCCCTGTGGCATATCATCTTCATCCCTTTCATTATTCAACTCGTCTATACTTTTATAATATTCTATAGTATGTGTTGATTTATCACTATATACATCTTTTAAATCAAACACTTTTCTTAATACATCCCTTTGCTCCCCTTTTAATCTATATGGAAATATGATATCAAAATTAATTAGTAAGTTTCCATATATCGTACCATTATCAGTTAATAATGGCATACCTAAACCATCGCATTTCATTATTTGTTCTGGTTTTACAATTTTATCAATATCAATATAAACATCTTTATCATTTAAATGTTTTAATCGGTATGTTGTTCCACATAAAGCTTCTTCTAATGGTAATTCTAATTTTATAAATAAATCATTATTTTTACGTTGAAATTTAGGATGTGCTACTTCACGTAAACGTATTTTTAAATCACCTATAATATCTAATTCTGGTATATAATCACCTTTACCTTTCAAATCTATATCTTTTCCATTTACATTTCCTTTTTTAATATTTAAATTATATCTTTTTGTTTGTATAATTACGCCTTTCATATCACATTTTTTACATTCATACCCTGATATAATAGTATATCCTTTTTGATTACATATATGACAAGGTCTACGACTTTGTTGAATCATTGGACCCATTCTAACAGTTTGATTTATATATTTACTACCTTGACATCCATCACATAATTGTTTGCCATTTTGTAAATATCCATTACCATTACAATCTATACATTTATGATTACAATCAACTTTAATAATTTTTTTAGCACCAACATATAAATCATCTAATGTTACTTCAACATCATGAACTTTTATATTATTTTGTTGTCTATTTGATCCCATACCACCCATCATATTTTCAAAAGGATTACCACCTGACATAAATACTCCTGGCATACCACCCATACTACTCATACCTCCCATAGAACCAAACATACTTTCAAAAGCACCAAATGGATCACCCATACCACCACCTTCTAATGCATCATACCCTCCTAAATCATATGTTTTACGTTTATTTTGATCACTTAATATTTCATATGCTTCACTAATATCTTTAAAATTTTGTTCATCCCCTCCTTTATCTGGATGATGTTTTACCGCCATTTTACGATATGCTTTTTTAAGTGCATTATCATCAACATTTTTATCTACTCCCAATAAACCATACAAATCTTTCATATTATTAATTTAATAGTATATATTTTTAAATAGTGTTAAACATATTTATTGAATAAAATCTATTTTCCTATTGTAATTTGAAAATAATATAGACTACTATTTATTCATAGAAAAGATAGCAACCCAATGGTTCGCAAATCATTGGATGACATGCCATACGTTGTGTTTGTTAGTTTTATTATGAAATTTATTGGTATTAAAGAAGTTGGAAATTTATCAATGGTTTCAAAAAGATTGAATGAAGTATTTGATAATAATGAAATCTGGAAGATATTGTATTCTAGAACAAGAGATTTAAGGATAACAGATGATAGTGTTCATATTCATATGTGTCATCGCAATGGTAAAAAGAATATGGAAAAAGTGTCGCCAATTTATTGGTTTCCAAGCACCCAACAAAGAACAAATCGTTTTATTGATGGTGGATTTACCAGTTGTCCATGTTTGACAAATATTAAATCACCCGATTTTCATCAATTTTTATCATTGCGTGTAATATGTAATTCACATCCAGAATATAAAGATACTACATGGGTTCAAGAACAAACTAAAAATGTTCAACAACATTATTATGATTATTGTAAATATATTCATGAAGAATTAAACAAAAAAGATGGATTTAGCACAGTTAATTTGTGCAGAAATCTGAATCATTATATTCCAGAAACTTTAAAAACAGAAGAGGTTAAAGTAAACCATAAATCATTCAAAAAAGTTACACTTGAAAAGATGAATACTAAAAGAAAATCAAAAATCAAAAAACATACTCGCGATTTAGTGAAGAATGAAAATGAATTATCAGAAAAGAAAAAAGAATTACAAAATTTATTTGAACAAATGAGAAATTTAGAAAAAATTATTACTTCCGAAAAATCAGTATTAGATAAAGACAATAATTTCAAAACTAAAAGTGATTTAACAATCAGTCTGATCAATAAAAAACTTTATCCTAAAAAACAAAAACAAAAACCGATTCAAAAAACAAGTGATACACTACTGAGGCATGCTGATGGATTTCACAAAACTCCAGCAGAATGGCAAGCAAAATATCCAAATATGCCAAATCCACCTGGAACTATGGGATTTTCTCGCGCATCAGGAATGTCCGGTTGGATACCAAAACCAAAGGATAGATGGTATAGAATACATTCAAAAGAGTATAATGAGTATTATTACCATAATTTCTGTGATAAAAAATCTGAATGGACGGAACCTAAATATTGGTTAGATTATTAATTACATATATTCATATTAAAAATAACAATAAATTATATAATAATTTTTTATATTTATTATATTATAAAATGGTTAAAGTTGAGTATTTATTGTTATTTTTGATTGCTATATTTTTGTTTTATAGTTTATCAAATTGTGGATGTGGGGATGGATTTAGTGTTGGAGTTCAAAATGATTGTTCAAAATTAAATTTAAATATGATAGGAGATGATTGTAATCACTATAATGCCAATAAATCGATGTGTGATATAAATTCATTTATTTCTTATAATGTAGGTACAAGACAACTAGAAAAATACAAATGTACATATGATACAAATGATAAATGTAACGGTATGACTAATAATATATCATTATGTACAGAACAAAATGATCATTTTTTTCCATCTAGTATAACTGTAAAAATTAATGATATACCAGGCAACCCAAATAATATTAATGGTTCATATACATTAAATATGAATACAGAATGTATATATAAAATCCAAGATGAGTGTTTTAGTAAAAAACTCACAACTATGAATAAAATAGAATCTGCAAAATATATAACTGATTTTTATGATAATTCCAACGATCCTGGAGGTGGTCTATTAGAACCATATTATACTAATAGCGTCAATATAACTAAAACAAAATTTTTAAAATTATATGCTTATATAGATAATGGAAATAATTCAACTCCTTTTAATTTTAACTGGGAATATACAGATATTAATACAGAAAGTGTACTTTTAACTATTAAAATTAAATATGGCATTGATATAAATGTTATAGATGATATTATTACAAAATATTATAAAAAAGCAAGAAATTATACAGATTTTCTTATAAGTATATTAAATGATACAAATTATATGATTAGTCTACTTATATATCCAAATGAACAAATTTTAGATGGTTTACCATCTAAATATATAACAATAAACTAATCCCTAAAACAAATATATAATTGACATCCAATAATTGTACACTCCATAAAAATTTATTGTATAATGGATCAATTAAATAACTAAACATACTATATAAATTCGTTGACAACTTTCCTAAACTATTCGGTCTAAATAATATACCACCAACATTATATTCAACATATATTATAAATATTGTTGTTACAAATATTATATATAGTAATAGATTCATAATTATATGATTATTTTAAATTAAATCTTTTTTTGTATTTTTGTATGCTCTCTCTTAATGTTGGTTCACCCCATAATATATATCTACTCAATGCTCCAGCACTCATGTAATCTGACCAGTTTTCACGTTTTTTGTGTCTAGTTAAATATCTTGTTTTACGTTTTTTGTCTTTATGAATAGGATAATGAGAAAAACCAGCAGCACCAAAATGTGTTGTTTTGACTTTTTTACCCTTTTCATCTGTAAATATTGCCATATATTTTTTTTTTGGATTTGTTGATTTTTTTATAACAACTTTCATTTATATTATATATTTACATTTTAATTATTGGTTTTTGATGTAAAAA
>Ga0257114_1001879_pt1 | contig 14415 bp, 24 predicted proteins | sample SI112_10mmetaG_FD_190149 | JGI IMG/M metagenome (GOLD analysis project Ga0257114, IMG submission 190149) | Marine microbial communities from Saanich Inlet, British Columbia, Canada - SI112_10m | ecosystem: Environmental > Aquatic > Marine > Inlet | place: Canada: British Columbia | collected...
AAAAAAAATGACACAACTAATAAACCCACAAAAATTCACAGACACCGTTGGCCTTTTAAGGTCATTTTTTTTGGATAAAGGATTCTTAGAAGTCCATACCCAAAATAGACTAAGCATACTTGCCGCATGTGAAGATCCGTTCAATGTAGCAACATACAATTACGCAGGCGAAACATGGCCACTACCTCAGACAGGACAAATGTGGTTAGAACATGAACTATTAAGCAAGCCAGATTCAAAAGGATTCTTTTGTGTAAGCACCAGTTACAGACAAGAACCAAATGCTATACCAGGCAGACACGATATTATCTTTCCAATGTTTGAATTTGAGATGCCAGGCAGTGTAGATGATCTTAAGGCAATGGAATACGAACTGTGTGACTACTTGGGATTTGACCCACTAACAGAAAAAACATACAGAGAATGGCAACAGCATTGGGGAGTAAGTGCTGATACAGAAATGGATGACAGTCATGAAAAAGGTATGGAGATGAACTTTGGTAGTTGTTTAATCACAGACTTCCCAGAACTAACATCACCTTTCTGGAACATGGCACGTAACGATGATGGCGAAACCGCAAAGAAAATGGATGTCATACTAGGTGGTATGGAGACCATTGGTAGTGCAGAACGTAGTTGTGATGTTGATATGATGCGTGATACATTCCATAGTATTGTAGACGGCGAGTATGCACAGTTACTATACAAACTATTTGGTAAAGAACGTGTAGAAGCAGAACTAGAAGAGTTCCTAAAGTTTGACTTCTTCCAAAGAGTAGGTGGTGGTATTGGCATTACACGTATGATACCTGCACTAGAAAAAATAAATGCACTAGCCAAAGCGGCATAAAGTTTATTCCAGCGTGGTGGAAATGGTAGACACGGCGGACTGTTTATCCGTTGATTGATAACTCGCAAAGTATTTAATCGTGCATGGTTCGAATCCTGCCGCTGGAGCCAATAAAATATGATCTGTAGGTCATAAAAGGTTGACAAGTATAAATAAACATAGTATATTATAGTTAATAGCAAACAAGGAACTTTAAATGTTACACACAGTCGGAACAGACAATTATGGTTGGTGCTCTAAGGAGGGCATGTTCTAGTGTGACGTAAAAGTTATTTTAGTACATGGCCCTCTGTAGAAATACAGGGGGCTTTTTTTTCGGTGAAGTGTTACGGTAGCACGTCAGTCTCCAAAACTGAAAGCCAGGGTTCGACTCCCTGCACCGATGCCAAAGCGGGTATGCACAAGGTGTGTCGCCAGCCTTCCAAGCTGTGTAGTAGGGGTTCGATTCCCCTTACCCGCTCCAAAAACTCTTGACACTATTAGTAATACCTGCTATTATACATAACATATCAACCGAGGACAGTACATGAAATATATTCTAGTAGACACAGCAAACATGTTTTTTCGTGCAAGACACGTAGTACGTGGAGACAGCATTGAAACTAAGATAGGCATGGCTTATCATATTATGTTTGCAAGTATTTTAAAAGCATACAGAGACTTTAATGGTAGTCATGTAGTGTTCTGTTTAGAAGGCCGTAGCTGGCGTAAAGACTTTTACGAACCTTATAAAGCAAATCGTAAAGTAGCTCGTGATGCACTTACACCTAAGGAAGCTGAAGAAGATAAAGCATATTGGGAAGCATTCGATGAGCTTAATCAGTTCTTAAACAAGCGTACAAACTGTACAGTATTACAGAACAAACAGTGTGAAGCAGATGACTTTATTGCCCGTTGGATACAGAATCATCCTGATGATGAACATGTTATTGTTAGCAGTGACAGCGACTTTTATCAGTTGCTTACAGATAAAGTTACACAGTACAATGGCATTACTAATCAACATATTCTATTAGATGGCATTGTAAACGACAAAGGCAAGCCTGTAATTGACAACAAAACTAAAGAACAAAAACAAATTGGTGACCCTGCTTGGTTGTTGTTTGAGAAGTGTATGCGAGGTGATAGCAGTGACAATGTGTTCAGTGCATTTCCTGGTGTACGCAAAAAAGGTACTAAGAACAAAGTCGGACTACTGGAAGCATTTGATGACAGAGACAACAAAGGCTTTAATTGGAATAACATGATGCTACAGCGTTGGACAGATCACAACGGGGAAGAACATCGTGTGTTAGATGATTATCAGCGTAACGTAACATTAATCGATTTAACACAGCAACCCGATGAGATTAAAAAAGTATTAGATGAAACTATTACAACACAGGTACAAAAAGTTCCTGCTAGTATGGTAGGCGTACACTTTATGCGCTTTTGTGGTAAACATGACTTACAACGACTCAGTGACAATGCTGAAGCACACAGTGATTATTTGAACAGCGCATATTAATATGGGTAAATACTTACAAGCTAGAGAAGTTGTAGAAAACAGTTTCTGGATAGTAGAGAGCAAGGGAACAAAAGTTGGCACTCTACGTAATAAGCCAGAAGGTTATGTTTTTTATGAGAACACAAGCCACACAGAAACTGTTTTGGATAATCTAGATAGATTTCTTTTTGAAAAACAAAAAATTAAAAAGACTGTAAACGCATCTACTAACGGCTATCCCACTAATGTTGATACTGTGTACAACGAACAGCTACAAGATACAGTGCCGGTATACACTAAAACCGCCACAAGTCAACAACATTTTGCGGCTGGATACTGGGGGATACTATTCCCACATGGATGGAGACCAAGTTTCTGTCCTAAACTAAAAACATTGCAGGACTATCCGTATATAGGACCTTATACCAATGAAGCGGACATGTACCTTGCAATGAAGCGAAGGGTGCAAGAAGATGAAAAAGCTATTAAGTTTACTAATGCTCGTACCAATGATGGCACAAGCTCAAACTAATACTCAGCCTAAGGTATTTGCTACACGACAACCGTGTGCTCCGTTTTCAGAGATGCTGAAGACACCTGCACAGTACGGAGAGTCAATGCTGTTTACTGGTAACGGATTACAGTTTAGTGCTGCAGATGGATTACCATATACCGGCGGTGCATTTTTCTTTGTTAATCAAGACACAGGAACATGGACACTAATTAGTGTATACGGCGATGGATTTGCTTGTTTAGTTGCAAATGGTAAAGGATTCGAGCCTTATACAGGCAGTCAACCTTGGGATAAAAAACCAAAAGAGAAATTAACACCATGACATGGATACTTACATTTATATATTTTTACGAAGCTGAGCCGTATGTCATAAAGTATGGAACATATAAATCAATGACAGAGTGTTTTCAAGCAAGAGAAGCATTAGGTCAAGAACAAAGTGGTCAAGGAGGATACTTTCCGCTAGGGCAACAAGCAATCTGTATACAAATGCCAACGTCTACCTAATCAAGCTCATTCTATGCTGTTTTAACTAAATACATTAAAGCAGTAGAGAATGAGGGAAATATGGCCAGACCAAAACCAAAGATACTAATGGAGTTCACAGACCCCAAAAGTTATCGCAGTGAACAAATACTTCATGCAGATGCTATATATGCAGTATTTCACGACAACAAACCAATTAATTTGCGAAGCCTAAACAGCCTTGTAAACTTTCCAGGACCTAAATATAAAAAAGTAAGTTTTAGCAACAGCGGACATGCATTTAATTTGGCTTCCAGACTTAACAAGTTATTCAAGACAGATAAGTTTACAGTGATAAAATTACTACAAGGTGAAACAATAGTAGAAGACGATGGTGAACAAGGAATGGTATAAAACTATACTAGAGCATGCTCAGCGTACTCGTCCGCAAACGACACTAAAGGATCTGTTTAAAAATTATAGACACGACACAGGGCTCAGCTTAACCAAGTTGGGCCTTCATGTTATATGTAGTATGGACATCGAACGTGAAGACTTCAAGCTACCTAAAATAAAAATTACTCCACGTATACGTTTACTTCTAGACAAATACATGCAATATCCTTACTTCTTTGATAAGAATTGGCTAGTGTTGTTCAGTACAGAAGACCGTATATTTTACAAGATGTACGGCAAAGAATGGGATAATTTTATTCAACATATGGAAGAAAATCTTTAAAAAAGATAAAAAAAGTTGCAGAAAAAGGTTGACACCTAGACGTCTTGGTGCTATATTATATGTGTAAGTTAGATAAAACGGAGACGCAAATGTTAGACCAAGCTATTAAATTCGAAGATGTTGATTCATACACGCTAGAAGCTGAACACTTCAATGACCTCAAAGACGAACTTGGTTACGAAACTATCTGGAGTTTAGACGGCGGCATTATGCCTCTGGACCAGGCTATCTTTACTGGCAAGCCTCGTCTTGTTACATACAAGTGTATTGAATCAATGGGCGACAACTATGATGAAGTGCAGTGGACTGAGTTTACTTCTACAGCAGTAAATGGTACCGTTGGCGAACTTTGGCGTGCTGCTGAAAGTTGTTTTAAACAAGCTAAAGCCACTGTTGGTGACTGGCACATTTACATCGAAGACTTTGTTGTACAAGAAGATGGCTCACTTGCACTAGTAACTGGTTCTTAAAATGATTTTTACGTACAAAATTTATATTAACGATAACTTTCTTGGTTATGAATATGCAATGAGCGAATATTCAGCTCGTGAAAAAGCATTCAATATAGGTGGCAGTGCTAGTAAATATACTGGTGCAGGCATGGAAAATATAAGAGCAGTGAAAATAAATTAAAGGTTGACACAAACTTTTAAGATGCTAAACTGTACATATAGTTAGAAACAACCCCCAGGAGTAAAAACTATGTCACAAGAAACACAAACCCGCACAGTTACACTTGCAGAACTTAAAAAGTATGCAATGCATAACTTCAAAAAACAACGTCCAATGTTTGTTTGGGGACCACCAGGTATTGGTAAGTCCGAAACATTCGAACAGATCAAACAAGACTATATTGACCGAGGTCAAAAATGTCATTTGATCGATGCCCGCTTGGCACTTTGGGATCCGACTGACCTTAAAGGTTATCCTTATTTTGACCAAACTGCTAACAAAATGCGTTTTAGTGCGCCTGACGAACTCCCAGATGAGGAGATGGCTGCACAATACGATATAATTATTCTTTTCCTCGACGAGCTCAACGGTGCAAGCCCTGCAACACAAGCGGCTGCATATCAGTTGATTCTCAATCGTGCAATTGGCAAATACAAGCTACCAGATAACGTAGTAATTGCTGCCGCTGGTAACCGTGACACAGACAAAGGTGTTACATATCGTATGCCTAAGCCGTTGGCTAACCGTTTCCTACACTACGAAGTACGTGTTGACTTCAACACTTGGTTTGATTGGGCTGTTAAAAACAATGAACACCCAGACGTAGTTGGTTACTTGAGTGTGTTTAAAAATGACCTTTACAACTTTGATGCTGGTAGCAACGAGCGTTCATTTGGTACACCACGTAGTTGGCACTTCGTATCAGAAACAATCGCTGATGTAGAAGACTTTACCGAAGAAGAAGTAACTGATATGGTTGCCGCAGGTATTGGCGAAGGACTTGCTCTCAAGTTTAAAGCACACCGTGAGGTAAGTGGACAGTTACCTAATCCAACAGACATTTTGGATGGTAAAGTAAAAGACCTTAAAACAGATAACATCAGTGCAAAGTATGCTTTGACTACTGCACTATGTTACGAGCTTAAAGAAGCATTTGCCAATGATGATAATGGTAATGTAAAATTTGATAACTTTCTAGAGTTTATGACTAATAACTTTGAAAGTGAAATGGTTGTGATGGGTGCCACAGTTGCTCTTAGCAAATATGGTATCCGTCCAAAGTTCAACCAACTTAAAAACTATAAGCCGTTTATTGCGACCTATGGTAAGTTGATTGAACAGGCATAGGAAACTATGCTTCTGGGGGATAGTAGGGTCTTTAATGGCCCTACTATCATTTTAAAGGTTGACAACTATTCAAGATATGTTACTATATAAGTATAGCAAAGAACACAGGAGTGATTATGACAGACTTTGATAATGCACACGACAAGTTGGTTGCCGCACGTATTAAGATGCTTTTCAACCAGCCTTTCTTTGGCAACATTGCATGTCGCTTAAAATTAGTAGATGTAACAGACGAAGGTTGGTGCTCTACAGCGGCTACAGATGGTCGTCACTTTTTCTACAATCGAGACTTTGTTGACAGTTTAAGTGTTCAACAAACTGTGTTTCTTGTAGGACATGAAATTGGACACTGCATATACGAACACTTCCTGCGTGTAGAAGGCAGAGATAAACAATATTGGAACATGGCAGGCGACTATAAGATCAACGGCATGTTGTTCCGTGAGAAGATCGGCGAGATGATTGATCAAGTAAAAATTTGTTTTGATCCTAAATACTGTGGTGACGAATGGTATACTGAAAATGTATATGATGATCTTAAATCCAACCAAGCACCTATCCAAGCTACACTTGATGTCCATTTAGACATGGAAGGTGAGGGCGAAGATGGTAAGTGTGCCGCAGGCGGTGACGGAGAAGATCAAAAAGGTAACGGTAAAGGCAAAGGTAAGAAGCCAGTTATCTCAAAAGAAGATGCTAAGGCTATCTCAGACGAATTGAAGAATGCTGTAATACAAGCGGCACAAAGTGTTGGCGCTGGCAATGTTCCGGCAGAGATTTCACGTATGGTAAGCCAGCTTACAGAACCTAAAATGGATTGGCGTAACTGGATTCGTGCAACACTTGAAAGCACACTCAGCAATGATTTTACTTTTATGCGTCCTAACCGCAAAAGTCAGTTTAATAACGTAGTACTGCCTAGTATGCAAAAGGATGAGAAGATCGATATTTGTATTGCACTAGATGCGAGTGGATCAATTGGACAAGTTGACTGCACAGACTTCCTAAGTGAAGTACAAGGCATTATGGAACAGTTTGGTAGCTACAGAATCCGTATTTGGAGTTTTGATACTACAGTTTATGCATACGATGAGTTCACAGATGATGATGGGCGTAGCATTGAAGAGTATCAAATTGTTGGAGGCGGTGGCACTGACTTTATGTGTAACTGGCACTTTATGGAACAAGAAGGCATTGATCCTGATCAGTTTATTATGTTTACAGATGGCGAACCTTGGAGAGATTGGGGTATTGAAGGTTACTGTGATACACTATTCTTAATTAAGAATCGTTACAGCAAACCAGTTGCACCATTTGGACAAAGCATTTACTATGAAGATTCAACTATGAAACAGGCGGCATAAGTAAATGCGTATTGTTGAACAAAAGAATAGCTTGAGCGAGGAAGATCTTGAATGGATCAAAAGTACTGATACAATTGAGAAGATGCTCAAGCAAAGAATTGTAGTGGAGTTCGATACAAATCCAGATATTGAAACTATAGATTTTAGTGGCACACGTGGCTTTTATTTGATTAAGAGTTTAGGTCATAAAATTTATCAGTTCTGGTTTGAAGAGAAGGCAGACTATGAGGATTTTCGTGCTAATATTTTAGCATATAAAATGAGCAGTACTAAAATCAAAGATGATAAATAAGTACGTATATAATAATTTCGTTACAATAGGAGTTTATAATGAGCGAAGAACAAAACATTGAAACAACAGAAGCAACTGAAGCACCAGCGCAAGAAGAAGCGGTACAACTGGGTGTTGCAGATCTGCAAAATGCGGCACAAATAATTGATGCAGCAGTAAGTCGCGGTGCATTCCGTGCAAACGAAGCAGCCCAAGTTGGTGCTGTTTACAACAAAATTGAAGCGTTTATCAAAAGTGTAGCAGACGCTCAAAAAGCCCAAGAAAATGCAGAAGCGCCAGCTTCTGAGTAAGGAGTAATCCAATGGCAAATTTAAAACATATTGGTCAAGTAGCTAATACTGGTCAAAAGTGCATCGTAGTTTTTAGAGAAATGTACGATGAGAACGGCAGTGTTCTCGATGGTAACCATTGTCTGGTAGTTGAAACAGAACGACTACCAGACATGGAACACGACGATCTCGCTAGGCTTGTAGAATCACCTTCTGCACAAGAAGCCAAAGAGTTTTACGAAGTGTTACATCGTAACTTGTTCAGTGATGGAACAGGCATGCTCACTAAACTAAGAAACATGGGGTATCTAAGAAAATATCCTACTTCACAAATTCACCTAACACCTAACTCGTACACTTCAGTTAAGTTAAGTGAAGTTAATGAAGTTCTTAGAAAGCAAGCAAGTGGTATGAGTACACGTGATATTCAAAACACAATGGTAGATGATACCGACTCTGCTCCTCGCAATCACACAAGTTTAAGTCCAAGTCAAACTATTGATCAAGCAGTTCCTACAGAAGAGGATGCAATGGACGAGACTGCACTAGCAAAAACAATGCTAACGCAAGCTGACACTTATGAATTAGAAGTCACACGCCTTCGCGAAGAAGCCTATGCAATGGCACCTGACTTGAAACCCAAGCGTGGTCGCCCTAAAAAGGCCACCGTCAATGCCAATACATAAGCGTGACAGAAACTTTCAAAGAATAGTAAGTGAACTTGAAATAAAAACTGTACCAACGGAATATGTGCAAACACTTGCGTTGGTATGTGAAAATGGCGACAGGATCTCTTTTGATGGAGAAGACTTAGAGAATTATCCGCAGGGAGATGTTGTCGCCACTCTTATACAATTAGTAGAAACCAATAACGATTTAGTCAGTCCGGTGATTGATGTAGAAATAGTTATTGACTATACAAAATTAGAAAAAGACATCAATCAAAAAACGAAAGAACTCTTAAAGAATGACAACCGTTAGACTTGTAAACTATAGTAAACCTACAGAAGAATTCGAAAAAGAAGGCATCAATGATGTCCAAGACTTAATCGCTTTTTGTGCAAGAGTAAGTAATCCTAGCGCACAAATCAACAGCGATACAAGTGCTAAACTAATAAAATATTTGATCAAACATCAGCATTGGTCACCGCTTGAGATGGTTAATGCTGTACTTGAAATCAACACTACCAGAGATATTGCACATCAAGTTGTACGACATCGTAGTTTTGCATTTCAAGAGTTCAGTCAACGCTATGCTAATCCTGCTGAGTTTGGTGACCAATTTGTTACCAGAGAAGCACGTCTGCAGGATACTAAGAATAGGCAAAACAGCGTGGAAATCGATAGTGAAGAAGATATCCATTTTGCTTGGGCGGCCAAGCAACAAGAAGTTATTGACAAAGCAAAAGAAGTATATGACTGGGCGATTGCCTCCGGTATTGCTAAAGAACAGGCAAGGGTCGTGCTACCCGAAGGCAATACCAAGACAAGACTTTACATGAACGGTACACTGCGCAGCTGGGTTCACTATATCGAACTCAGAGGTTCAAATGGAACTCAGAAAGAGCATATGGAGATCGCTCATGCTTGTGCTAAAGTTATTAGCGAGATCTTCCCGTTAATGAATGAACTATGACACACGAGCAAAAACTCGAACATATGTTATCTCTGAAACGTGAGGTTGTAATACTCAAAGACATGTTACAGCCTCACAACACCAGACTGTATCCCATCAACACAACAATCAACATGTTAGAAAACCGTATCAAATGTTTATACAGAGAAGTGTACAGTAGCGAGTCGAGAAATGATTAGTACTATTTTGTTAGGATATGTTGTGTACATGCTTACAGCATGGATTGGAATAACACAAGGATATCACAGATATTTCAGTCACGCACAATACCAAACAAACAACACAATTGAAATTATCATGTTGTACTGCGGTCTTATATGCGGTGTTAGAAGCCCTTTAACATGGGCAGGTGTACATAGAATGCATCATGCATACAGTGACACTGAGCTAGATCCTCATTGTCCAAAACACATAGGAAAATGGCGAGTATTTTTTAGCATGTATCGTGTAAGAAAAATCCCTCGCAAATTTATTAAAGACTTATTGCATAACCCTAAGGTTATGTTTTTTCACAAGTATCGTTGGCAGATTTATATATGTCATTTGATAATTGTAACCAATCTACATTTTCTATTATTTTGTGATCATTATATTTTAAGCGAATGGTTTAGATGTTTGTCTTTTCAAATTGTTTTACACGCAATGATATTTGCATTCAGCTACATTGGATACGGAGTACTAAACACATTTGGGCATGATTTAAAAGGACCTGTAAACAAAATATGGATCAACTTAATTGCCCCGTTTGAAGGCCAACACAGAGATCATCATGAAAGAAGCCATACTAAATCTTAGCACTGCAATACGCACACCAATATTGCCAGAAGTAAAAGATACAATAAAACATATACCAATAGACTATGACGGTGTTGTAAAATACAGCACCAATATTTGTGAGTGGCTCAAACCCGTAATCGATCTCAGCAACTACTATGTTTATCCTCGTAATGGTATTACTGAAGGATTAGATTGGTGGTATAATCGAGAATCTAGAAGTGTATACATGGATAACGGCGATTACCAATGGATAAATCCTAAGGGTAATATGTACGATGAAAGTGTAAAGTACCAAAGCATACCCAGTAGTATTGACGGAAACTGGAGAGCAACTACAGGCGAAATACTTGACCTTGCATATGTTGGCAGTACAAGTATACAAAAGATTGATCACAATGCGGATATAGTTTTTTACAGTTTGAGCAAAAGTTTTGGTGTACGTAATATTCGAACTGGATGGATTTTTACACGTATGCCAGATGAGAGATTAGAAGCACTTACTCACAGTGCAAAATATTACAACTACTATGCTCACAGTGTTGCAGAAAATATTATAAGTAACTATGACATAGACTATGTTCACAAAAGATTACACAGTCAACAGTTAGATGTGTGCAAGCAACTTGATATCACAGCCAGTGACAGTGTGTGGCTTGCTACTAGCACACATGATGATTACAGTAAATTTAGACGTAACGGAAATGTAGCAAGAGTCTGTTTAGCAGGAGTATATGAATTATGAGAAAACATCAATTACCAAGTATAGCTAATTTAAAATTAGATATTGATTTAAACAAATTGCAAGGAGAAATGATTAGACTCGCAGAAAAGTTTGTAGATGTACGCACTGCAAATCCAATGTTGTGCGACAATCATATGGAACTTGTTAACAGTGTATACGATAATTTTGAACAAATTAACTTAACAACACCTAGCGAAATACTACCTTACGAAGCAAGTATTAAAGAACGTATTAGACGTAGAGAGGAACACTTATACAATGTTCCTACACCAGAATACACAGGTAGTTACTTTGAAGAGATAATAACACAACTTAAAGCACCTGCAAGTCGTGTGCGTATTACAAAACTAGCACCAGGCAAAACTATCCCGTTTCACGTAGACTATGATGTAAACTATGCTGTTAGATGTATTGTTCCTATCTACGGAGACAAAAGTGTTGTTAACTTGTTTAGACGTGATGGCGAACTGGAAGCATACAATTTAGAAAACGGCAATGCATATTTTCTCAATATCGGTTATCCTCATGCTGTAGTTAACATGAGTAAACATGCTAGAATTGCGATGATGTTTAGTTTGGATGGTACAGATGATCTGGCGTCTCTCTGAGATAGAACCATACATGGATGACATTCGTGCGCTGTTTGCAAAGAATGCAGATCACAAGCATGCACAAAATTACAGTGAATATCCGTTGTTTGAATACACTAAGTATGCTCGCATGGGTTGGGATCAAGGACGTATGGTATACTACAGTGCAGGCGTCGAGCGTCCAGAATACAACGGCAGTATTAGAGTAATATGTAGACACACCAGAGACAGGGACTATGACTTTGGAGGATATCGTGCAGACCTCCGCAGAGGATTGGACACACTTGATCAGCTTACTCAACGTGGACTCGAACTAGGTTACACAGATGTTTGGGTAAGCAGAGAAGAGTCACCCGAACTACTAGAATACTTTGCTCGTAACAGTAAATACACATGGCGTGTAGCACACGAAGCTATGCCAGGCAGTGAGAATTGGGATACAGGAGTACAATATCAGTATGTCTTACGAATACAAACTTAAACTTGTTCTATTAGCAAATCATATCGCACTTGTGATTGGATTGATATATGCTGACTATATATGGCTAGCTTTGAGCTTGGTGGGATGGATATTGTTTGGTAAAGTAGGCGGAGAGATTGCACTACACAGATACTTGTGTCATAAAAGTTTTACTACCACTAATTTTAAACATAAACTTCTTATTTGGCTAAGTGTATTCAATTGCTTTGGCTCTCCAGTTGCTTGGTGTGGGATACATAGAAAACATCATGCTAAAAGCGAAGGTCCTGAGGATCCACATGGCGCACAACCAGGTTGGCGTATATGGAGTACATTCTGGGAGCCGTTTACAATTGAAAGAAAATATGTGGTTGATCTTGTTCGTGACCCCACTATTCGATTTGTACACAAGCATTACCTTAAATTATTGTTAAGCACATATATGATCATTGCACTCATTGACTGGCGTATATCTGTGTTTTTAATTAGCGTACCAGCAGTTGTAACATTTCACAGTGCAGGACTTGTAAATGTTTTTTGTCACAAGTGGGGATACAGACATTACGACACACCTGATCACAGTACAAACAACACATGGGTAAACTTCGTTACACTAGGCAGTGGACTACACAACACACATCATGCAAAGCCAATGGCATGGGACAACAGAATCAAATGGTGGGAAATAGATTTACCTGCTGTAATTATAAAATATTTTTTAATCGATGAATCAAAAACTCAAACTACTTGAACATATAGCTGAACAATACAATCACAGTTTAAGCCATTTTCTAGTGCCTACGTTCCAACGCAAAGGTGTAGAAGGGGTAGGCAGATTCAGTGACGAACATATTGCTCCAGATACACTGATTGCTGTTATAGGCGGCGTTATAGTAGATGAGCCAGATCAAATGATATGCATGCCAATTGGAAATAAATTATACTTGCATCAAGCACATCATTTGTTTAGAGCTACAACAAATCACAGTTGCCGTCCCAATTGTCGTATGCGAGGATTCAATGAGTTAGTAAGTCTGTCAGATATAAAACCTGGACAAGAACTTACAATTGACTATGGAACTGTTAGTGTAGGTGACAGTGCTACTATAATCGAACAGTGTACATGCGGTAGTAAATATTGCAGAGGCACAATACGAACAGATGATTACAAACATTTGCCCAAAGTATTACTTGCCGCTTATCCAAGATATATGAGAGATAACAATGTGGATGATTGATTTTGAATATATAAGTAACGAAGTTATACACATGTTCGACTTCGAAAACTATAATCAACAAAAACTATTAGATGAAGCATACAGTAGACAGTATGAACCATTTGAAGTTCCAATGGATGACATAAACAGCGATCCAAATTGGTTTCAGCGTGGAGCCGATGTACACATGGATAATTGGACACAAGCTAGATTTTTTAATGAACAAGAAGATGGCAGTGACAATATTAATAACTATCCTGAGACAAAACGTGTTACAGATATTTTTGCTAATATAATACAAACAAAAGATATCAGACCTAGATATTATAAACTAGAATCAAATACCAGTGTTCCTGAGCATATAGATCACAATACTAAATGTGGTGTAAATATCATTTTGAATGATAGCGCAGGTCCAGTTGATTTTATCGGAGTGGGCAAATTTAACTATAAGATTGCACTTCTTAATACTACTAAACTACATCAAGTGCCAGCCTATCCACAAGAAAGAATACTATTAAAATTAAGCATAATGGATGTAGACTACGACACTGCTAAAAAGAGGATAAAACAAAATGTATCATGAACATGCAGACCCTATAAATTTTAAAATATGTGAACCGATGCCCATTGAATGGCATAACAAACTAAATGAAATATACGACAGATGTACTACACATATACTAGAATTTGCGTTTCATGCTAACCACGGAGACTTTGTTTGTGATCAAATATGGTGTGAAACACAACAAGATCAGCAGTGGATCATCGACACTATACTTCCATACTATGGTATAGAATATGAAAATGTTGCTGAACTAGACTATAGTAATGCAGTAAGCAGTGACAGAAGCGGAAGTTTTACGGAAGGATTTGTGCCTCCTTATCCAAAAAACAGTATCAATTTTACTCGCTTTGTAGCAGGCAAAGCTGCTATCATGCAACACAATGCAGGAGTAGATCATGTATTGTGTAAGCTCAATGTACCAGTTAAGAACATTGAAGCAGGAACATGTCGTTGGATTGAAACTGAAGAAGGTTGGAACTACAAAGACAATACTGCACTGTTGCTAAACGTACAAGCAGATCATACAGTAGATGGATTAGAAAATCTCACCGAGGACAGAGCATTTCTCAGTATTGCGCTTGAAACAACTTTTGCAGAAAGTATAGTAGATGATAAAGTCTTACGATCTATACACAAACAAAAATAA
>Ga0257114_1001881_pt1 | contig 14409 bp, 15 predicted proteins | sample SI112_10mmetaG_FD_190149 | JGI IMG/M metagenome (GOLD analysis project Ga0257114, IMG submission 190149) | Marine microbial communities from Saanich Inlet, British Columbia, Canada - SI112_10m | ecosystem: Environmental > Aquatic > Marine > Inlet | place: Canada: British Columbia | collected...
TGCTGGAGCAGGTGTAGTAGGAGTTCCTGGAACTGTAGGAGCTGCACCCGTACTACCTGACTCTACAGAGAATCCTGGTGTGTATGTATAAGGGTTATAGTTACCTGTTGTACCTGTTGAGTTTAGATTAGTAGTACCACCTTCGTTAAACTTACGAGGTCCTGCTTGTCCTTCTACTTCTGGCCCTACACTGTCGTCTTGCATGTAGATACCTTTTGCTTTTAATAAGTTAGATACGGAAGGGTCAGACTTAGCAGCTGCCTTTACACGATCTATAATGCTATTTACATCTGAGTCTTTCATCACTATTCCACCTGTTGCATAACCGTCTAGGTTCATTAAATCTTCATCTGACACGCCCATTGAAGCTTCTTCTACAGGTTCACCACCCATACGTCCATCTTCTTCCATGCCTTCTAATCCTTCTTTAGCTTTAGCTCTTAGTTTCTCAAAGTGAGCTACACCAAAGTACTTAACTACGTCAGCAGGTACAACGTACTCACCAGACGATAGTTGTGCAGGGATATCATCCCTTACATCTTCTGCATTAGAACCAGGAGGTACATCATTACCTGATACTGGGTCTACGTCTACACCGTCAGTAGCTAAGCCACCTTCTTCGTAGAGCTTATTGTTCTTACTCTTCATCATTGCTAAAATGTCTCCGTTCTCTCTCCGTTGATTTTATCACGTAATTGTTTCAAGCTACGCAATGCTTTTATTTCACCTTGTAGTCGGTGTAGTTCCAAGGGTTCATCCCTCTGTTCTAACTGTTTATATGCGAAGTTAATCCGTATATCCAACTCTTCTACAAAAGCATCGTACAGTGTTTTATCATTTACTAATTGTTTGAGAATCATTTAAGTACCTTAATTAAATTGGTGTTTGACCAGTATTTCCTGAAAAACCTTGCTCTCCTGGCACTGGAGCCCCACCTACATTTATTGCACCTGCATCAGGAGCACCTCCACTAGCACCCATAGCCGCTTGCATTGCTGCTGCTTCTGCATTAGGGTCTACTTCTGGTGGGTTAGCCTCTTGGAACTTTCTTAGTATTTCTGCTTGTACTGCTGCTTCAGATAAACTGTTAGCAACCTTATCACCGTCTAAGTCCATTGACTCAGCAATCTCACGTATAACATAATCCATCTTAGCAAACGGTGCTAGAGCAGGGTTCTGTACTACTTGTAAGAACTGCATTAGTCGTTGACTACGAACTTCGTTAGCCATTAATGATGATGTACCTTGTGCTTTAACTTCTAGATCACCCTTGATCTCTGGGTCATAATCAAATTGCATGTTAAAGGAAAAGAATGATTTACCTAGAGGGCCTAATAGATAGTCGTCTACGTTCTTGATAACTGTTCTTACAGAGCCGTTAGCTGCTGACATAAGCATAGAGATACCAGACGCTGTACGTCCAACACCAGATACACCTGTCTGACCGTGAGCAAAGCTAGGTAGACCAGTTGATTCATCAGATAACTGACGAGCCTTATCAAACATCTGCATGTTCTCATTAGACACGTTAGGGAACTTAGTACCGAAGATGGCTTGACCTGGAGCCCCACCATTTCTACGGAAGACTTTTCCTGGGTATATATCTAGGTTCTGACCTGGAGTTAGGTTGTTCTCATCTACTTCAATTAATAAGTTACCTGATAATGCAGCATTGTCTACAGCCATTCTCATGAAACCATTCATTAGAGATTGTGTATCATCCATGTTCTCAGCTAAACCAACTCCAAAGAATGAGTAAGGGTTTACTTCGTATGGTACTGCGTAGTAAGGTATAACCTGTGGGTTAAATGGATTCATTACTAAACGGATTACTTGTCCATTACAAATCCAGATGTTACAGTTAAGTTGATCTACATCTTTTAGTTCTGATGGAATATCAACATCATGGTCTTCTAATACTTCTGTATCTACATAACCCCAGAACTCAAGTACTTCATAACGTTCTGTAGCTGTTTGTTGTGCATCGTCTTCCATAGCCTGTTCCCACCACTCTTTAGTGTAGGACTGACCATAACCCATTGCCATATCGACAGCATTCTTACGGAAGAACGGACGTTTCTTTAAAGCACGTAGTTGTGACTTAGACATCTTGTGACGTTCTACTACATACTCAGCTTCATCCATAGAGTTAGCGTCTGGGTCTGGGTAGAAGTTCCATACTGAAACAGCATCACACTGAGGCATTGTTTTAACACGAGGTTTATAGTTACCTTCTTCATCCCAATTAGGATATTCTTTATCTACAGCAAAAGGGCCCTTCATAACACCTGTACCAAACAAAGCACACTCAAATGCAGCAGTTCTAAGCTTCTTAGATGCACCTGATTCTTCTAATTGGTCATGTATCTTCTTTTCCATCTTCTTAGCAGCTACCATTGCAGGATGTACGGTTACTTCAGTAGCAGTTCTACCTTCACCTTCCTCCATAATGTCGGCTACTGGCTCTAATTGCTTAGCCATTCCACCTAAACGTTCCATAAGGTCTGGGATAGTCTCTCCTGGACGTAGTTTAGAGTCCTCAGGGCTAATCTCAGGGGCTTTATCAGCTTTTGCTGCTTGCATATCTGGGTTAGACTCGAAATGCATAGCTTCTGCTATACCTTCTGGTAGAGTTGTAGGGTCAATAGAGATAGGGAACTTGTTATTACCGAATAAAACCTCTACTAACTGGCCATATGCAGCTAATACTTTAGTTTTAGTAACTTTAACGAAGATTCTAGACTTCTCAGTGCTTGTAAACTGTACGTCAGGGCCGTATATGCCTCTGTAGTTACGATAAGACTTAACCCAACGCTCTTCATCTGTATACCTAGCTGTTTCAGCTCTCTTAAAACGCTCAGTAACATAAGCAACTACCTTACCTACTGGCTCATCTGTTGTATCACCTTCTGATATGTCATCAACGAATGAAGACTCTGCATCATCCATTATAGTTTCTAGTGTTTGTTCGTCCATTTCGTACTCATCCATGTTTTATTCCTTAGTAGCCAAATGTGGGGTCAGACATCTGAAAGCCTGATCGTTGTGTAGAAGGGTCATAATCCCATAGTGATGATCTTGGTCTAGTCATTAAGCCATATCTTAAAGCATCATAACCGTGATCTATAGGGCTCTTAGTATCTACATCTTCTAGATTGTTCTTATCAAGAGGAAGAGAAGGTAGTTCTGATATTATATTACGACAAGTGTTAAAGAATACTATTCTAGGTTGTTCTGTAAACTCATCTATTTGAAGTCGTCTGTGTATTTCGTTTTTACCTGCTATACGTGAGCCTTTTGATCTATCTGATGGCCTCCAACGGCAACCCTTTTGAATCATTTGCTCTGCTAAGCTAGGCCCTGTATCTCCTCGATTGTGCCACAAAGAGCTATCGAGTACTCCGTATCTTATTCGTTCACCGGATTCTATTTCTATAATCATATCTGCTAAATCAGAAGCAGTAGTCTTATTAACATATAGTTCTCTGTATATAACTATTTGTTCATCAGGAGCTACAGCAAACCAGAGTACTGCTGTCATCGAACCGTAACCATAGTCACACGCTCTAAACTTAGCCCAACTATCTGGTATATCATATGGCGGTATTACATGCTTCTTAACATTAAACTCACTGAAGGCTGAACCTTCTGATATACTCCAATCACCATCTAATAACTGTCGACGTTGATGTTCTGGCATTGACAGTAGGTTTGCTTCATACATTCCATCTTCTGCTAAGTATGGATTGTTAAACAAGTTAGCAGGTATAAACCTACGTTTAAATAAAGGTTCACCTTCTCGTCTGTGCCCTTTAGGCCATTGAATAACCTCACCATGTTCATCAGTAGCATGGAAAGATGTATTAGAAGGAGCAGGGTCTATGAAGGTCTTCTTAACCCAGAAGTGTCCTGGGCCACCAGGGTTTGTTGTTGCTCTCATATAAAGAGGTAGCTTAGAAGCACTAGTAGCACGTAGACGTGATCTCATGTAGTTCCAAGCAAAAGGGGAAGGCCACTGTGTAAGCTCATCGAGTCCTATCCAGTTAAAAGCCTGTCCCTGGTATCTCATAACATCATCATCTCTATCAAGATATGACATCCATAAAGTAGCACCACTAGGAGCTACCCAAGTCTTATCTCTTTCCATAAACTTAATACCTGGGATAGCCCTTGGGTATAGCTGTTTAGATACTGAAATAAGTTCTCTTAATTCTTCTGTACTACGTCTAACTAACAATCCTCTAGACTGTCCATTGTTGAAGTAACGTACTGGGTCTGCAACCATCGCATACGATTTACCACCACCTGCTGCTCCACCGTATAAAACTTCCTGCTCATTAGAAGCTAAGAAGTCTTCCTGAGGTCCAGGGTTAGGGGCAAAGATAATGTCTTGTGCCTTCTTAACATCTATAGGCTCTGGTTTAGGTTGTGCGTAGGTAGGAGTTGGTTCAGTCTTCTCTATCGAGCTTTCTTGTACTTCTACCGCCGAGTCTTTCTTCTTCGATGACTCTTGCTTTTTCTGAGGCTTCTTGGTAACGCCTTGCATAGTCTCTATGGGCTGAGGCCGTATACCTTCGTTTTTCTTCGATGCTGACACGTTTGTTTAATCCTACATGTGAAATATATCTACCTGATTGTTCTGTTAGCCATCTAGCTACTAGGCGGAGGCTATACTCTTTTAAGTACTTCTTAGCCATCTCTAACATTTCTAGTTGTTCAGGTATTGGTTGGAGTATATCCTTGTCACCTTCATCTTGCTCATATCCAAAAGGAATATGTCTGCCTACTCTTACTATTGGGTAGTACTCTCCATCTAGGCCTCTCTTAGGAATCTTCCAGGCTTGGTCTATAGGAATAGCAGTTAATGTTGGAGCTTGTTTTCTAGCCATCTTTATATCACACACACAATAGTTTGTCAAGTAGTTATTTAGTACTTCTTTTCTGAGTACCTGGGTTTGATGCTCCACAAGAAACATATCCACCTTTATTCATTCTATACTTAGCTGTCTTTGCAGCTATTACCATTTAGCCTTATCAGCCCAGTAAGCAGCACTCATCTTACCTTTAGCAATGTTCTTGCCATGTCTAGCTTTAAATGATGCTCTTTTCTTCTTCATCTTATCAGATTCACCTGCTTTAGGCTTACCTGCAGTACTAGCACCTTGCTCTCCAAATCTAATCATCTTAATTGTAGTACCTTCTTTAGCAAGGACTACGTGAGACTTAGTTGGGTGTTTAGGAGTACGTTTAGGTTTGTTATAACCTGCAAACTTCTCACCTCTGTATTCAACCATATTATTCTTCCTTCTTTGCAGGTAGAATAAACACTGGTTCTACAGTAGATACTTCCACCTTCTCTGTTTTAACAAATCCTGCTCTATCCATAATGTCTTTAGCAGCAGTCATCTTTTCCTTTGCACCTAGCATGTCTACATCACCCATTACTTTAAACATTGTGTATGCTGCTTTAGTTGAAGACTGAGCTATGAACTTACGTGTAAGCTCCGCTATCTCGTCTACTAGAGAAGCTGTAATTGATGAAGTTGATACGTTATCTGAGTATCCTGCTAACTTCTTAGCCATTAAAGGATCACCCTCGGCCTGTTCAAATAGAACAGCTAAGAATAACTCTTGTTTTTCTGTGAGGGTTCTCTTTGTCATTACGCTTATTTATTCCTCTTATGAGTACCAGGGTTAGATGCACCGCATGCAACATATCCACCTTTATTATACTTATGAGCCTGTGCCTTACGGGAGAAACTACGATTAGCACCTTTAGGCTGTACTCTTAGATTCTTTGCAGAGTTATCCCTAGGGTTGCGGTTCTTATGATCAACATCTTTACCATCTCCCTTATAGACTACTCCGCCCTTCTCTAGCATACGTCTGGCTGCCTTACGTGAAGCATTAGCTGCTAAGTCTGACTTAGGTGATTTAAGTTGAAGAGCACGCTCTCTTTTATAATCTCTTTTATATCCAGGTGAACTAGGCATTATAGCCAAACTCTCTTAGGTACTTCAGGTGTTACACCGTGAAGTGTGTCTAGTGCTTCTACTATATCTCGCATAGCATCACCCACCAACCTGATGTTCACATGCCATCCATCTATCTCTTGCATCTCAGGAAACTCCATGCCTTCATCACTTGTAAGTGTGTTACCTGTAGGCTCTTGTATAGTACCAACGATGTCTACAGTGTAGTCTGAAGTGTTAGGGACAAAGCAAAGTTCATTCTCGATCTGAGTGATTTCCTCGCCTGTCTCTTCGTCAACTACAGTGATTGCCTCGCCTGTCTCTTCGTCAAATACAGTGATTTCTTCTTGCTTGTAGAAATCGTGTAATACAGTTTCCATGTCAGCCTCAGAGGCCAACTTTAGATAGAAGTCAGTCTTAATGATCTCCATCTCTAGTTCTAATTGTTCACTCATGTTGTTAGCTCCTGTAGCTGTGTATTAGTTACTCTGCGTGGGTAGTATTTGATTGACTTGATGTGTCCTAGTTGATTGCCACCAAGGTTATAGTCTACGTCAGCATAGCCGACTACTGCGGGGGTATGTAAGGTGGTATCAGAAAGAACCGAGTTTTGACTAATCGAACCACCATCTACACAAACAGATAGATACTCGCCATGTTTAACCACAACCCCAATTTTAGATGTTTGGTTAGCTGTTATAGGGAAATTGGGACTAGAGGCACTATTCATATACTGAGCAGTCATGCTATTCACACTTGTTGACCAAATGTGGAAATCATAACCAGACCCATTTCTATATAGTATCCTTTGATTAGTATCAATTTGTGGGAATGTTGGGGTGAACTCAACTACCCAAGTAGAAGCCGCGTTGTTATGTCCGAAACTTGACCTCGGTAGGGTAGCAACATCTGCCGCCCTAGTAGCTGTGCTACCTGATGTTGGGATGTAGGACGTAGGGAAAGCACCAGTTTCTATTTGATGCCCCCACATGTAAACACCAGAAGTTCCGTCACCTTGGAATTGTGCAATATCATAACTGTCTGCAGAAGGCATCAAAAATATTGAGGGGTAAGGGTTTGCGATTGTTACTGTGTACGTGATAGAGCAACGCCACCACCCATTACCTGCGTCTTCTATATGACCAGTAGCACCGCTGTTAATAGCAATGGCAGGGAGTGAGCTACTCCCATTAGATAAATCAAAGTTATAATTAACAGAACCGGCCATATTTGACATGCGAAATCTTACATAATTATGCCCTGCACTCTTGAGATAAACTGAGTAAGTTTCCTGAGTACCAATAGTTGAATATGACTGATGATAACCAACGTAGGAATGACCAAAATTATTCGTCTGTGTGATTTTATCAGAACCGTAAGCCCCTGTTGGATTAACTACACTAGAGTCAACAGTTTTAACGTGAGTACCATTACCATAAGCAGTCCATGTATCTGTACTAGTTGGGTAGTAGTTAGTCCTAGCTTCTTCAATCAGTAAACCTTTGACTGCACCAGTAGCATCGTACTCAATACGAGGTTGGTTGTTACTGTAATTCCAAAGTTTAAGTGCGCCATCAGCTTGGTCGAAGAGGACTTCTTTGACTGATACGTTGTCGAAGTTTGTAGAGCCAGTATTACTGCCTTTATAAAGACGTAGTTGAGAGGTTGTCGCTGTCGCTGTAAAATCAAATGTGTATGTCTCAACAGCTCCTCTTGTGTAATAATGCCTCTTTATGTCCGAGTAATCAGAGTTGCTTAAGTATATTCCGGCGTAGCTACCACCTCCCCCACCTTGCGTATCGTTTGTAACACTAAATTTAACTTCATAAATGTTTCCGACGACAAGGCCAGAGAGTGTTTGCCTTGTCCATGTGTTATAGGCTGTGTAACCTAATTTTACAGTTCCATTGTCAAACTCGTGCGACAAAGTGCTATGTGAAGTATCCCAACCAGAAATATCAGTATCAAACGTACCATTAGTAATTAACTCGTTACCGTAGCTAATTTTACTTAAAGCTGTACCACCTGATGCTCTGGTGAATGTTATTAAGTCTTTTGCACTATTAAAATTCTTAGTACCCATATTATTCACTCCAATCAAATACTGTGAAACTGCTTGTTGACGAACCATCGAATGTCAATTGCAGTGATGGTTCTGGGGTGCCTCCTGCATCTGTAAGTGCCCAGTTATAGTTGTTTATAAGACTGCTGCGAGCCGCTTCTGCCGCCCCACCCAATGTATACTTAGGAGAGTTTATATATACACTATCCGAACCAAAGCGAAGATTAGTTACGTTACTGAGGGGTGCTTGTGCCTCCCAATTTATTAAGAGTGCGTCATAGCGAAACGTTGGCAATCGAGTTGAATTCATAAAGTAAAGGAAGTTACCTGAGCTAGTAACAGCTTGAATATTGAAATTCTCGACACCTACAATATCTGTTATACCAGACATAGCCCTAAACATAGACCCAAAATCTCTCACATTAGATGTGTCAAAATTACTTACGTCTAGTGTAGTGAGGCCATTACAGTTGTAGAACATGTAAGACATATCTGTCACATTAGATGTGTCAAAATTACTTACGTCTAGTGTAGTGAGGCTACTGCATCTTGAGAACATACTATCCATATCTGTCACATTAGATGTGTCAAAATTACTTACGTCTATTGAAGTTAGACTAGCACAGTTGTAGAACATGTTTTTGAAGGCATTTGTAGTTGCGCTAGTAGTGTACCAATGGCTTGTGTCTAGTGTTGTTAGACTAGAACAGCTACTGAACATATCGTAGAAATCAGTTGAAGAGCTTACATCCCAACCACTTGTGTCTACTGATGTTAGATCATAACAGGTTCTGAACATGCTTCTGAAAGTAGTAACTAAAGAGGTATCCCAAGTGCTTGCATCAAGGCTTGTTAATTTTCTACACTGATAGAACATACTATCTATATTAGTAACCTTTGAAGTGTCCCAACCACTTACGTCTATTGAAGTAAGTTCCTTACAGTCGTAGAACATAGAAGTGAACCTAGTGCTGTAACTTGTATCCAAATTACCTATATCAAGACTAGTAAGTTGTTCGCAGTCATGGAACATATAATCCATTCTTATAACAGTGGAGGTATCTGACTTACCTAACGTGAAGCTAGTCATATACTTACAATCCTTAAATGCGTTCTGTAAGCTAGTCAGTCCAGTGTGGCCTAATTGTTCTACTGATATTACTTTATACGCATTAGTGTTATAATGTTGGCTAATTTCAGTCCAAGTACCAGTGATGGTTATTTGGTAGTCTCCTGCAACTTCATAAGTGTGTAGGTTAGGGTTAACACCAGAATCCCAGTAATTTACGTGACTTGTTACCTCACTAGAAGTACCATCACCCCAATCAACCACTGCGTCATATACGCCACCAGATTTAGTTGGAGCAAGAAAAGTATCCCCTGCATCTACTCTAACAGTCATCCGTATTGGATGTGAGGGTGAAAGTCCTGATGCTTTAGTTAAACCAGTGTCACCAATGTCTTGACCCCACAAACGGAACTTAGCTATTGAACCCATAAACCCGTCACCAAGTTTTAGGACACCACCTGTTTTTTTAGTGCGTCCAGTCTTTGCTTGATTATATACATCCTCTAGATTACTATTTACGGCAGTATTCATAAATGCATTAGCATGTCGAGTTGCAACGCTGAATGGAATTAATCTATTGAATGGAAGAGTTATGTTTGAATATTGGTATCTCATAATCGAACCCGTATATTCGGAATCAGTTACCTTCACGCGGTTTATCGAAGTAGTATCATTAAAGACATATGGTTGGAACTGAGCCAGTAGGGTATCATTAAAACCATTTTCTGTCTTCATACTGTATAGTGTATTGTATGGCCTTTTCTTAGCACTGTGCTGTACTAGCCCGTCCATTTGTAAAGACACAGCGTCAAGATAAGAGATTTCTTTTAGCGATATGTTGTCAAATGAAACACTACCTTGGACATAGTAACTCGAAAGCCAAATAGTTGTAGTAGTATCCACAGCAGTAAATTCTTTTGTATATGTATGTGTATCAGAATTAGTTGATGGGGATACTCTTCCTAGATTGGAACTGTTAGCACTATAAACTTGAATAAACACTTGAGAATACAAACCCCCCAAGTATGCGGTATAATCTATGGAGAACACATAAGACTTCCCCACTACAGTTGGTATATCTTGGTACGCATGGCTACTATAACCACCACCAGAAGTAACGATAAGTTTGCTGTCCTGTACTGAAAGTGTTGCATTATTCCCAACAGTCCAACCTGTCGTATCAGTTAAAGAAGTACCATTAGTAACCATTTGTGCATCATTTACTACAGGAGTAAAAGGCAGATTAGTCAAAGGAACTGTTAATGTATCAGCCGCCCTTGTTACTTGTGAACCCGATGTTGGGATGTAGCTTGAACCGGTTGCTTGATCTTCCAATTGTGCGCCATAGACAAGGATACCTGAAGTGCTGTCACCTGCAAACGACTTCAAACCATAACTCGAAGGGGTATATGTTGCTGTATCAGAAGCACCTACATAATAGTACGGAGCATCATATCCTTTTATTGTAACCCTGTAGAAAGAACCTACAACCTCAACAATACACGCCTTATCGTCCTGTGTACCAGAAGAGTATGTTGCTGTCTTTCTACCATTAGATAAGTCAATAACAACAGCGTAGTAATTAGATGAATAGTTAGAACCTAAACCTACTGTAGCAAAGCCGTAACCGTCAGAAGCCACGTAAACAGAGAATGAGTGCATTGAAGTAAATGCGTGAAAAGGAGAGAGTACGGTATGAGCATAGGAAAAGTTATGAGTATCCAAAGCGGTACTTGGAATAAATTTATCTGCGTTCGAGTTTCCGTCAGGGGATACTCCAGAGTTTGAAACGATAGAACCTCTAGTTTTCCCCCAACTTGAATTTGTAAAGTCATTTGAGTGTGTCAATAAGTTAGTTCTAGCTTCGCCCTCCTGAAGTAAGCCTGTATTAACTACCTCATCGTAATCTCGAATGTGATGTCCTAATCTTGGTAGGTAAACAGGAGAACTTGTTGTTGGGACGTAGGTTTCAAAGCCTGTCGGTTGTGATGGGTTGTTTACCATGCCGCCTAAGTCACTTTGGTAAGTGTGTGCGCCCCAGACATAGATGCCCGAAGTTCCATCTCCTACAAGTGCAGGGTTTGGGTTAACAGGGTTACCAGACTGGTTAAAGGGCATGATAGCGGAATATACCGCTCCGCTTTGCTGTAATGTAATATCAGCAGTACACAAATACCATCCGTCTCCAACAGAAGTAATAGTGGGATTTTCAAGGAAAGCAGATGAAGTGTATTGTGTAACACCAGCGAGTGTTCCTGATGTTAAGTCGAAAGTCCTAGTTGACCAAATACCTGAACCATTTGTAACAGCTAGTGCAACATGGTCCCATTCTGCGGCTTTAGCATAAACAGCTAGTGTTCTCCCTACGTCTGCCACATTCTGTTGAACCCTACCTCTTGTAAGGCCAGAACCTTCTATTATCTTATCGGCAGTTAATGTACCATCTGGTGCAGTAGTAGCGTTTGCAACAAATGTTAAGTTCGTTTCCCAATTCGAATTAGTGAAGTCTTGACTATAAGTCATCAAGTTATTTGGAGCCCATTTGATAAGACCATCTGAGTCTACCATCGTAGCTTGTCCTGCACGAGCATGGGTCACACTGTCAGCTAGAGTGCTATCAGAACCATCTACCTTGTAGGCCTCATTTTTGAAGTCGAGTAAAAAGTCTGGCTCAAACCCTAGTACCTCATAGGGTGACAAAGAGCTAGAAGACCTTAGAAGGGATGCAACCCTTAACGCAGACCTCATTGATGAGAAGGGTGATAATGATAAACTTATAGTTGGCATTTAAATATCCTTAAGCAGAAATAAGTGCAAATATACCTGTTGCTGTAGTACCGGTTGCTTTAACTCTAGTTACTGAACATGTCAGTAAAAAGTTAGCAGGAACTGTTACGGTAACATCAGCTCCGTCTATGTCTGTGTATGTAACATCACCTGCTACAGTTATATAAAGACCTATAGCTACATTATTAGTACCTACGTTGTCTGCGCCATCGGCAGGTGTTACAGATAACCAGTTACGAACTAATCCTGTGGGGTTTGTGCTTAGTGTGTTAAATGGGTTTCCCATAATTTTCTCCTAGTTTTAATATTAATAATCGAATAAGCATATTGATGTTAACACTGTACCACTCTTTAATTTAAGAGTAGCTGATATAGAGGCAGGGTCTAAGTTCCAACATCCAAAACATTTACCACAAGGCTTATCCTTGTCTGACCAACAGTATCCTAACATCTATTTTCCTTTACTTGGGTTTGTCCACTTGTCTACCATCTTCTCACCGGAGCGACCAACAACGTAGCCTCCAACACCAAGAGTTAATAGATTCCAGAGTTGATCAGGTAATTCCAATACATTGTTCATAATCTCTGGGTAAGCGATTGCTATTAGAGGGAATACTAAATAGTTAACAGCTATGATAGCTATAACGATTAGCATTAAAAGAGGTCTCCAAGAAGCAGTCAACCAGTTAGTTGATGAAGCTTCTGCTAGTATTATCTCACCACGTACCTTCTCTATTGAGTCAGCATGCTCTAGTAAGGCTAGCTTAGTTTCTCTTTCTATCTCCGCTCTCTTATCTGAATCAGGTATTATACGTTTTAAAACGTCACCCATGATAGGAGTTAGAAGAGGTAATAAAGTACTTATCATTTTATTTCCGAACTACAGTTCACAAGCATCCTCAGTTCTTTGATGCTCATAGAATCTAGCGTTAGACCTTTTAGTTTCCATCTCATTCATTTTAGTTATCTTTTCAGCATATACTTCTGAAGAAAGTTTTATACCTAGTAAACTTGGTACATTGACCAGTAGGGCTGCTACAACTAACCCGTATAGAACACCTCGAATAATAGTGGGGAGTAATAGTTTTTTATGTTCTTCAATCACAAGACTAAACCTCCTTTTATTATAAATGTAAGTATACCACCTAAGATAGCACCTATAAATAACTTAACAATCCAACCAATAATACCATCAAACGACTTTAACTTAGCCTTAGTTATATCTAAGTAGATGTTAATATTGTTAATTTCTTCTTCCATATCACGGACAGTGTCTCTTAACTTAAATAAACGTTTTTCTAACTCGTCTTGATCAGTTTTCAATGCACGTATATCATCTGTATTTCTATCACTCATGCTTATTCTCTCCCTAAGATTACTTAGGGTAAGAGCCCCAAGCTAATTGATAATGAGGCCCGTCTGGGAAGGATTTCCAATCACCACCCCAGTCCATGTCTACTTCTAATTCTTTTGATGCTTGTTTCATCGCATCAGCTATTCTGTAGTATAGAGGCCAATCCCATCTTACGGTTCCGTCTACATATGCACCTAGGTCTACCCCGTGCCCTGTAAGGTGTCTGGAATTAAGAGTTGTTGAAGCTCCTCTAGCTACTAGTTCCTTCTGTCTGTCTAAGGTACGCATACCCTCTAGGACAGTGAAGTCTACATCAGTAATCTGTATTGCTCTTTCAACTACGGCTACTAAGTCTTTGTGGAGACCCTGTAACCTTTGTTTACTTCTAACACCTAATCTATATGTCATAATCATACTCCCATTCCCTTTTACGTTTAGGGTCTAATACATCTCTACTGTCTAACTTCTTTTCTAAGAACATAGCTCGTTCCATCCTATCCAGCGATACCCAGTGCCCTGTATCTAAGTAATACTTTTCTCTTATGTAGAAAACATCACTACGAGGTATGTGTAAGTTGTATAGGGCTCTTAGATCATCGTCTGCTAGAGCCTGGAAGAACGTGTTTAGAACATCGTCTGCCGGGTCGTATTTATCTTTAGGGGAGGTCATTATGTCATCTTATTATTATTGTTATTGATAAGCTTGCAGCTTATTCGTTCGTGACTTGAACCAGTTATAACACAAAGGTTTGTGTAAGTCAAGAGGAAACTAGGAAAGGTTTGCAAAAAACTCTAACGAGTTATGCGACAAAAGATAGACTAATAGAACTAGTTCATCTCTTTTGTATATACATACTTTAAGTATAACCTTAAGTATTACTAATATTATTAATTAACTAGTAGTTGGACTAAATCATTATGTTTAACTTAAAGTATACTACTCGTATGTTATACCACATAATGCCGCAAAGTCAACCCCTAAAGTATACTTAAAGTATAATTAAGTTATAATCTATAAAGATGAAGGAGTTTAAGCTAAATCATATTGAATACATATTAAAGCATACGCTTAGTATACACTAAGTACGCTAACATGTCAAGTGTTTTCTTCAGGTAAGCTCTAAATACCTTATTGTAAACCAATGTGGTTAACACCTAACCTAAA
>Ga0257114_1001882_pt1 | contig 14408 bp, 15 predicted proteins | sample SI112_10mmetaG_FD_190149 | JGI IMG/M metagenome (GOLD analysis project Ga0257114, IMG submission 190149) | Marine microbial communities from Saanich Inlet, British Columbia, Canada - SI112_10m | ecosystem: Environmental > Aquatic > Marine > Inlet | place: Canada: British Columbia | collected...
GGTTCCAGTCCCCATAGTTTCGGGTTGGTTCTACCCATACCAAAACCAATGCCCTTCAAATTCTCACGAAACTTATCCCAGTACATATTAAAGATACGAACTTCTTTCTGACTACGAGTCAAATCATATCTCGTTTCTCCATCAACCACATAGGTGATTATCATGGCATCATAAGGACAATCTTTAGTGGATACTTGTTCCCAAGTTCCATTTTCTATCAGTATATCACATCCATATACGGATTTGGAATTTTCTTTTTCTGATGGTGTCCATGAGGCCATAGACTGTTCCTCTTCTGTTTTAATAGGAGCATCTCCTAATTGATTTGCCATAATTATGAACGATTTCCCCAAGTAATATCTGAATATGCTTCACTCACAATTTCTTTTGTGATCTTATATCTATCTGAAAGTTTTTTATCTTTACAGAGACAAACAATTTCAGCCTCTAATGGATGAAGTCCCTCAAGAATATTAATGAACATCGTTTCACGACGGACACTACTCATACTATCATTACCACCTTTAATAAAGTGATAGAAGTTTTTATACTCTCTACGAATTGTAGTGTGTCCGTTCTTATCACCCGAACCCATTGAGAATGAATCGGTTTCATGCATTCTACGAACTTCTTGTGAAATTTTAGTGCTCAAAGTTCCATATGATGATGCCTGATCCTCAAATCCAGAATAAGGAACTTCTCCCTCAGGAAGAACAGATATTACACTTTCATCAAAGTTCCAAATGAATATTGTTTTCAAAGAAATGTGTTCATACATTTTCAGAACTTCAATCTTCTTTGCTTTACTTCTCTGTTTAGAAACAAGATCTAAAACTTCGAAGACAAATGGATTTCTTGGAAGTTCTAATGATGCTGCCTTAGTCGTTGTCGTTTTCTTCTTCGTTACTGTCGTCATAGTTTTCAAAATTAAATGCGATTACTTCGTCTGGAATAAGATTTCCTTGCTCATCAAACATTTCGGGATGATATCTTGGTGCCTCCCGATAGTTCATCATATATTCTCTAGCAGTCCAACCAATTAAAAGTCCCACCATAAGAAATAAAACAATTAAAAATGAACCAAATACTAAACTAGTTGCTAACATTTTTCTTACTCCGGGAAATTACTTCTCTTTTTCTTGTTCTGATAGAAAATTCGAAATAGATAGTTACTTCCCGTCTCAGAAAGCAGACCATCTTTTCAAAAATAATATGAAATGGTTGTGTCTGCTTTCTTTTCCCTCCATTAAGTAAAAATTCAATACCACGATTTTTGTGGTCTTCATTTTTATTTATGTTAAGACTTGATGACTTGATGTTCTCTGAGGAATTTGATTGTGTCAACACAGCCTCCTAATGTTTTATCATCACACACTACCTGTGGAAAAGTAGAACCTTCACCAAATTTAGCATAGAATTCCTCTCTTGTAAAGTCCTTTCCAAGTTTATAAGATTCAAATTCTGTGCCGGTCAGTTCCAATACTTGTTTAACTTTATAACAATAAGGACAATTATTTTTTGAATACACAATAAAGTTCATAACATTCAATATTTTAAGTATATAGTTTTATGCTTACGAGATCTCTACAAAGAATGTGACTGTCATTCTAGAAGTAAAAAGTTCAAATCCAAATAAATTGTCCGGTCCATGTTTTAGATTTGACTCATAAGCAATGAATCGATTATATACGTTTTCTATACATCCCTCACCCTCGATACAAGTTCCAGTGTTTGGTGGTGGGTTGGGGGTAATGTAAACTAGACCGGCATAATCCGATTCATCTCTATGATACTTTATTTTATGAAAATTGTCAATGCTACTCATAATAAAATGAGGAGAACAATGAAAATATATTTCTATATCAGATACAGATTTATTAGTTTCTTTTTCTAAGGTTTCAACAATTTTATTCTCTAACATTTTGCCGATATTAGTTTGACCTGTAATTCTAGACGATCTATATCCACCAAAATTTTCATTCTCATTTGGTGGATAATACTTTACATCCAGACCACAAGATCTTACAACTTCTATATTGTTAAAATAATTATCTATAATTATCATACTATTTAAATAACAACAAATTTATTTCTGGGAGATAGATATATTTCAAATCACTTCGATGCATAACATTCACCGCATCCTGAATTGTTTCAACCAATGGTTCCCCTGCCAAATTAAAAGAAGTATTTAAAAGCATCGGAACATCTGTTTTCTTATAGAACTCATGTATCAGATTATAGAAATGATAATTTTGTTTCTCTGTAACAGTTTGTATTCTACTAGTACCATCAACATGAATGACAGACGGAACTTGTTCTAAAGATTTTTGTTTAGCCTCTAATGCATATGACATTGTTGGACTTTCATCTAAAGTTTTTAAATCAAACCAATCATTAGTATATTCCAGAAGAATACTTGCTGCAAATGGTCTGTAGTTTTCTCTCATTTTTATTTTATTAACAACTGTTTTTCCATCAGATATTCTAGGATCAAATAATAATGATCTATTCCCTAGTGATCTCTGACCAACCTCAGATTTTCCTTGATATAAAGCAACGATCTCACCATCTATTAGAAGATCAACAACATCAGAATATGTAATGTTTGTTTTTTGAGAACAACCAAAACTTTTAATTTGGTTTAACGGTTCAGAAGAACCATAATAAGATCCCTCAATTCTATTTGGAGTCTCTCCATATTTTTTTGCATATGAGATTAGTGCATTACCAATTGATATTCCATTATCAGAACACATCGGATCTACATGGATATTCAGGTCAGGAAACTTTTTTATTAAGTTGTAGTTTGAAACACAATTTAAAAATATTCCACCAGTCAGTATAACATTTTTGATTCCGGTTTTGTCGGTATGTTCTTCAACTATATTGAATACCTTATCCTCTAACTTTTTTTGAATAATATATGATGCGTCAACTTTATTAATCCATTCCAAACTATTATATCCTTCCGGTAGTTTTGATTTATGATTTTTGTACTGAGATAATCCCATCAACTTACCAGCATCATGTCCACTCATTCCCATCAGAATACACAGATATTCGTAGACTTGTCCAATGCTGATATCTTCTTCAAGTATCTTTATGATATCCTCTACATTTACACAAGTCCAATCAATTTTTAGATTATTGACTTCATTATATACTTTTTCAAAAACATCAATGTAGATATATTTTTTAGAAATAACTTTATCAAATTTATTATTTTTAAAAGTGTAGACAGATTCTGTTTCCGTAACTGTTTTATCTTTAAATGCTGATCCGTTTCCATCCATGACTATACACAAAGCATCATCAAACTTAGATGTATAGTACCCACAATATGCATGACATAAATGATGATCACCATATTGAATATCCAAATTTACTTTTCTATCCAATACATCTTTAACTTCTTTTTTTATAGTGTATATGTGATCATCATTACTATACTTTAAAAATTGACTAAAAAATATCAAGTCCAATTCAGTTTTACTTAACTCACTTAAAAATGAATCAATCAAAAATCTACCATCATGTTTTTCTCTAGTAAGTCTTTCAAAAATAACTGTCTTAATTAATTCACCATTCTTTATTACACTAATCCCAGAGTCATGTGCAAGAAAAGAACCTGATAAAATTTCTTCATTCATTAATCAAAATCCGATTAGATTTACTTCGTTTAACATCTCTTCTGAAGTAGTACCCAACATTCCAGAGTGAATCTTTTCATAATCTTTATAATTAAAAATTCCTACCATAAAATCTTTGCCTCTATGTCTCTTATTATAATTGTATAAACTCAATAATGATTCTTCAGAGAATTTATAGTTTAAGTTCATAATTAAGTTTGCTCTTTCATGAGCATCTACCCAAAAATCACTCTGAAATTTAGATCCATATGAATAATGAAATGCTAATGATATTTGATAATGAAACATCTCTTGATAATAACTATGATTAGTAGATTCAAAAGATTTCAATGATCTATCTCGAAGAAAATTGCAAATGTATGTGGCAAAGAGTTCATAATAATAAAGTGATAATGCCTGTAAAGGTTCTAAGAACATCAATCTATTACCATTGCTAGCCTCATATTTACTTAACAATAATTTCTTTGCATATCTAGGTTTCCAAGAAAAATTTCTACAGTTTTCTTTCCCAAGATGCTTTTCTATTTCACCCTTCGTATTATATTTTGTATTAAAAAGATACCCACACTTCGTTAGGTTTTTATCTGGAAATGGTAATCCAAATTGCCAACCGTGTTCTGTCGCTCTGTGTAATGTATATGAAAAATCATCCATACCATTTTCGGTGTAAAGAATAGCACTGTTAACGGTTTCAAAAATTGGTTTAACATACTCTTCTTTATCATACCAACCAGCACAAGAAATCAAAAAATCGTATTGCTCATCACCAATAAAAACTTTATCATTTTTGATTTCATATCTAGAAATCTTTATTGGATGGTACTTTACTCCAGATTGCTCCAGTTTTTGATGCACGAAGTTATTAAATTTTTCACTCTCAAAGTGAAAAGCATTTAAGTTATTTGAAAAATGATGTTTAAAACTTTGAGACTTTCCCCAGTTTATAAATTTAATTCCATTTTTAAATGAAACGATTCCGGCATCAATCAATTCACCAATGCAAATATCCAACACCTCATTCAATAAACCACCTATGTTTGGAGTGGTAGATTCTCCAACATTAATAGGTGGTTTATTTGGATCAAAGAAAATTTCAATTTCATATCCATACTTAATACAAACAAGGGCACTGATGATAGCACTAGTACCCTTTCCAATAATTGCAATTCTCATCAATCCGATTCAAGTAAAGACCATTCAACATCCAATCCATCAATATAATCAAATGTTTCCTGATTATATTCAAGATTTCCTAATACCTCTACTTTATACTTACTTTCTTTTTCAAATCCACACTCAAATTCAGTTCTATATGTATCTTTTTTTCCATTTTTATCCTCTTTGACAGCATGAATAGTAACATACTTATTCGATACAATTACAAATTTAGTAATATCAGTAATCATTAGCAACCTCCTTTATCATATGCGTGTTCTACAAAGTGACCATTTCTTCTCACATAATGAAAAAATATTTGATGATAGTAACTATCTTTATTTCCTTTCATAGGATCTCTCCAATGAGGGATATCAATACCAGAATAAAGAACTCCGTCTCCCGGTTTCGTAATGCAGGATATAAAACTTCCATCTGGTTTTTGAAACATTATTGGCCAATCACAATTTAAATTGTGACTTATATTAATACTTATACTAACCTCACAAGCACCTCTATCAGAATGTAGTTCTAATTTTTGACCTTTAAAATAAAATCTATCATAATAATATGTAGGATACAATCTTTCACCGATGTAATCTTCAACGAATCTCATAATTTCATAATGTGCTTCCTTGAATTTAGGATGATTATATCTAGCAAGACTACCTGATACCTGATCTTCGATTTTATCTACTGAAACATGTCCTGGTCCTCTGTAAATAAATCTACCTCTTTCCCATGGAGGTTCTTCATAGAGTTGAGATGCATCAATAAGTTTTGGCATCTCAATCACAGACCAATTTAATTTATTCTTCATTTCCATCGAGGACCTACCACCCAACCAACTAAAGATTGTCGATGTCCAGAAATAACTTTTTTTACGCGATGTTTTGTTCTACTATCAAAAACAATAACGGTTCCCTTTGTTTTAGGAAGAAAGAAACTAGAATTATCATCACTCATCAATTGAACTTCACCTCCCTCATACTCATCGGGATCAGAGAGTTGAACAATTACAGATAACTTTCTAACCTCTTCAATATTTTTAACTACAAAATTTTCTTGTTTACTTATTCCTGGTTTATAAAGTGAATCTAAACCAGCATCTACATGCCAATTATAATAGTCTCCTTCATCATATGAAGTATATTGCATTGATTCATGATCAAATCCAGAGATATCATATAAAAAATTATCTCGATTTGCCCGAAGAACATAATGATAACAAAGCCCAACTATCCAATGATAAGAGGGAAGCCAATCAACTCTACTATCTCTTATAGAATATTGAATACCAGAAAAAACACTAGCTTCTTTTAAATCTTTTGCTGCATCATCAACATCTTCTCTTACAACATCAATCAACTTTTTTGGCATAAATGTCTTATACCACAATGTATTATTAACCATAAAACATAACAATCTTTAATTGAATTATATATCATTAATCAACTATAGTCAATCAAGAAGCATCTGGACGTTCATATGTTAACGTTTCTTCATTGAAAATCATTCCATCATTTTCTGGAGGCATAATATATGCATTATACTGAGCAACATAAACAGATCCTTCAGTTTTGGTATTTACAGGATTTGAAGGAGTAAAAATCCAAGACCACGTATTTACAGCATTTCCCTCTTCATCAGTTTCTGTAGATGTAATTTCATAATTCCAACCAGAATCGTCAGTAGGACGAGGAGGAACAAACATCTCTAAAGATAGACTATGTGTTGATCCAATTTTAGGACGATTTCCTGGATTAGTTACTTCAATATAAGTTTTTCCTGCAATCGTTTCTTCTGCAATAAATGAAGGTTCCGCAGAAATAATTGCAACAACAACACGATCTTCATTAATTTGTGCGTAATCTAATGCCATACATTTTACAACAATAAAGTATATTTTTATTTATTAAATATATCTAATAAAAATTCCACCTGGTCCGGTTACATTAGTACCTTCACTATTGTTTGGTCCGATAACTCCTCCACCATTTCCATAAAGTTCTGCAACTCTAGGAGTTGATGTTCCCGCTGGCGTTGTGTTGTCATATCCAGGACCCCCAATTGAAACTATATGTCCAGCATTTCCTGTAAAATATTGAAGTGGAGTTCCTTCTCCTCCTGTTAGAGAAAAAGTAGTTATTGGTCCGCCAGAATTAGCTCCACCACCACCTCCAGTTGATGCTCCCGCAGTTGCTGCAGGTGGACTTGCAAAACCAGGCATTCCCTGTCCTACAATATTGGCACCTGTTCCTCCATTATTAACCTGCCATCCTCCACCACCAGACCCTGATGCTAAAGGAGCAGGAGTACCTACAATTACACCAGAGTCTCCCTGCACTCCTGCAGCACCATTAACAGCAGTAACCGTACCTCCATCATGAAATGCAGTGGTAATCCCATTTGCTCCACCAACAGTCATTGTATAAGCAACTCCTGCAGTTACATTATTAAATTTGCTGAGAATTACTGCACCAGCTCCACCACCGGTTCCCCAGGATGGTGGTCCATCAGGACCCCTAGATCCTCCACCACCAATAGCTATGATATCAACTTTACCCGTGGATTTTGGAGTAAAGGTTCCCGTAGATCCAAACTGATGAACGGTATATACTCCCACACTACTACGAGTACCTCCAGTACCAAGTCCAGACGAAGCACCTATAACAATTGCCATTTTACTTTTCTATTAGTTTATTCTACGGTATTAAGAAATTTTTCTCAATACAATTTCAAATATTTATAAACCCTCAGAGTGCATTAAGTGCATTCTGTGCTTCGGTTGCTTTGGCATCTGCCTCAGAAGTTTTAGTTGCTTGTGTTGAAGAGTCATCGGCCGCTCTTGCGTCAGCTGCTTCTCCACGAAGAACTTGTTCCTCATCAATAAGAGTTTTGATAGAATTAAATTGCGTTTCAGTCACTTCAATAACCGCATTCTTAGAACCTACGGTGACTGTAGAAATCGCAGTGCTATCAGGAACCTTAGAAAGACATACGTCAACACCATCAGAGTCGTGCATCCAAATACCGACATCAAGACCGGCATACTCTGCCTCTGGATGTCTATGACCTACAATATTTGATGTGGTAAGCCATTCTCCACTATTACCATCTTTCCAATAATGCTTAAGATATTTTGTCATTTTTATAAGATAACTTTCAAATATTTATACTGTACCATCTTCAATATTCAAGTTACATGAACTCCATACTGTTCTGATAATTTATGGTTCATATCTTCTAAACTTGGAGCACCTTTTACCGTAGCCCAACATACAATACTATACCTCCTACCCCTTGTCACTGGTTCTACCCCATGAACATAATGATGACTAGAAGGGAAACAAACCATCATACCAGGTTCTGGTCTTACACGAATATGATGGTCTGGAAAAATAAAATCTCCACCCTCAAAATCATCATTGAGATAAAAGACCATAGAGATATCTCTATCGGTAGATTTTTTCCAAATGTGTTCTCCTTTTGGTGTGACCCAGATACTCTCACCATCAATATGGGGTTTATAGTGTCCACCAATACCATAGGATAGAACCTGTGGGATTTCACTACTCTTTATCTCAATGCCATAGAAAGGATTGATAACTTCTTTTACGGCATGACGAAGAAGTTCCTCAATTTTAGGAAACAAATTTCCCATAGGAACAATTTGCGTGTCTCTTGTATTCTTATCAACCTGCCATGATATCTGTCCAGTTTTATTTGTAGTTTCTGCATCAAATACAGACAGATCCTCACAGGGTGATTTTTTAATATGATCAACCATCTCCCGAATACCTTCAGGAGAAATTACATTAGGTCGAATTAAAATAGGTGCCAGTAGATTATCAATCATTTAATCAATCTTTTGTTTATTATAGCATACTATTGTGGAAGTCCATTTGCTGCTGCTGAAGTTGCACCCATTTGACCTCTAGCAAGACTCAATGGTCCTTTTGGTGATGCCGTTGCGGTGTCATTAGAATAATCAATACGGTCTACTATTGATTTTGAACTAGGACCAGGACCACCACCACCAAAATATCCAAAGGAAGCATTACCCGATGCTTGATGATAATATCTAGTAGAACTTAATGGTCCTTTTACTGCAGCTGCAGCAGTATCATTAGAATAATCAATACGTTCTACTGTTGATATGTGACTAGGAGTAGCACCTCCGGTAAAGTAACCAAAATCACTATTCCCTACCGCAATGAGGTATCTTCTACCAACACTTAATGGTCCTTTGACTTCTGATGTTGCGGTGTCATTAGAGTAATCAATACGATTTACTGTTGTAAAGAAACCAGAACTATTTACTCCACTACCAAAATAACCAAATGATTGATTACCTGTTGCTCCACCTTCATCCGTAATAATACTCAATGGACCTTTTGCTGCTGCTGTTGCCGTATCGTTTGAGTAATCAATACGTTCTACTGTTGATACACGACCGGAAGGAGTTTCACCACCAACAAAGTAACCAAAAGAAGAATTACCTGTTGCTCTTATACCATATCTAGCAGTGCTTAATGGTCCTTTTGCTACTGCTTCAACAGTATCATTAACATACTCAATGCGTTGTACTATTGATAAAACGCCACTTCCAAATCCACCACCAACGTAACCAAAAGAAGAATTACCTGTTGCATCAGTCGTTCGTTGAACTTGACCTAATGATCCTCTTACTGATGCCGTTGCGGTATCATTAGAATAATCAATACGATCTACTGTTGTGGGATCAGGACCAGGACCAGTATAACCACCAACAAAGTAACCAAATGTTGTTGGATTAAATGACCCTGCGACTGCAGCAGCATTAGAAACCACTGCTGGACCGATTGGAACGAATCCGTTGGATCTGGCACTTGTTGCTGCGATATTATATTTGTTGCCAGTCAATGGTCCTTTAGTTAATGCTATTGCGGTATCGTTAGAATAATCAATTCTACTTACTGTTGATACGACAGTAGGCCAACCACCACCAACATATCCAAAATTAGCATCACCTGTTGATGCAGTGTACGCTCTTGGAGTAGCTAAACTACCTTTTTGTATCGGTGTAGCAGTATCATTAGAATAATCAATACGATCTATTTTAGACTGTGTATATGAAAATGGACCATCAGGATCATAACCAGCGATAGCATATCCAAAATTAGCATTACCTGCTGCTGACATGCTTCGTTGACCATTACTAAGATTTCCTCTTACTGATGCCGTGGCAGTATCATTAGAATAATCAATACGATCTACTATTGTTCCCACGGGATTGGGGTTGACTGATGCTGTCCCACCAATAATGTAACCAAAGTTCTGATTACCTGTTGCTGCCAAGTATTTTCTAACAGCACTTAATGGACCTTTAGGTGATGCTGTCAAACTATCATTAGAATAATCAATACGTTGTGATGATGATAAATCAGGTCCTGGTGTTCTACCACCAGTAAAGTAACCAAAGTTCTGATTACCTATTGCTCCCATACCAGCAAATGCTGCGGCAACCAAAGGACCTCTTACCAATGCAACTGAAGTATCATTCAAATAATCAATACGATCTACAGTTGATAATATGGATGGTTGCTGTCCACCACCAAAATAACCAAAGGAAGCATTGCCTGTTGCTGATAATGCCCTTCTACCAATTGATAATGGTCCTTTCGGTGCTGCTGTCGCAGTATCATTGGTATAGTCAACACGATCTACCGTAGAAACCATACTATTATGTCCACCATAGTAACCGGTGTTAGGAGTCCCTAGAGTTCCTGCCGCATAATTTATAATATTTACAGTCGGAATTGCATTTGCTCTGGAACTTGATGCTGCTTGCAGAGATCTAACTGAACTCAATGGTCCTTTTGCTACTGCTGTTGCCGTGTCATTAGAATAATCGACACGATCTATTGTTGATAATGTAGGATAACCAGCACCACCAAAGTAACCAAAAGAACTATTACCTGTTGCTGATAAAGAACGTCTAGCAGCACTTAATGGTCCTTTTTCTACTGCCGTTGCGGTGTCATTAGAATAATCAATACGGTCTACCGTTGATTTATTACCAGGACCCCAACCACCACCAAAGTAACCAAAAGAAGAATTACCTGTTGCTGCAAGATGGGATCTAGCAGAACTTAATGGTCCTTTGACTGCTGCAGTGGCAGTATCATTGGAGTAATCAATACGATCTACTTCTGTCGTTGGAGATGGAGGAGAACCACCACCAAAGTAACCAAAGGAAGCATTGCCTGTTGCCGATAACTGATATCTAGCAGAACTTAATGGGCCTTTTACTGCTGCCGTGGCAGTGTCATTAGAATAATTAATACGATCTACTGATGATACTACAGAGGGAGTTTGCCCACCAGCAAAGTATCCGAAGGAAGCATTACCGGTTGCTCCTGACTTATTTCTAGTAACACTTAATGGTCCTTTTGCTAATGCCGTTGCGGTGTCATTAGAGTAATCAACACGGTCTACAGTCGAATAAATTGCACCACCATAAGTTCCACCACCAAAGTAACCAAAGGAAGAATTACCTGTTGCTGCCAAATATTGTCTAGCAGCACTTAATGGTCCTTTGACTGCAGTCGTTGCAGTATCATTAGAATAATCAATACGATCTACTGTTGATACACTAGAACCAGTATTACCACCACCAAAGTAACCAAAGTCAGTTCCTTGTGGTCCAAAATTACGACTAAAAGCACCCAATGATACTGTAACTTCTAAGATACCAGGTCCTTTGAGTGGCATTGCATTGGCTCTGGAACTACATGCTGCAAATTGTTGTTTAGCAGAACTCAATGGTCCTTTGACTGATGCCGTTGCGGTGTCATTAGAATAATCAATACGATCTACTGTAGATTTTGCAGCAGGAACAGTACCACCAGCAAAGTAACCAAAGGAAGTACTACCTGTTGCTGCTAGACCATATTTAACCTCACTTAATGGTCCTCTTACTAATGCTGTTGCCGTATCATTAGAATAATCAATACGTTGTACTGTTGATACGTCTGGTGTTCCATATCCACCACCACCAACATATCCAAAGTTAGCATTACCTGTTGCTGCCGTGAATCCACATGAAGGTCCCACTAATGTTCCTTTTAGTGTAGCTGTTGCCGTATCATTAGAATAATCAATACGATCTATTGATGTTGTGGAAGTCCACTTACCAGCAAAGTAACCAAATGAAGCATTACCTGTTGCTGAGGCAAAGTTTCTAGCAATACTCAATGGTCCTCTTACTGATGCCGTGGCTGTATCATTAGAATAATCAATACGATCTACTGTTGATTTATTGGGATTACCACCAGCAAAGTATCCAAAGGAAGAATTGCTTGTTGCTGACATAGCATACTTAGCAGAACTTAATGGTCCTTTTGCTGGTGCCGTAGCAGTGTCGTTTGAGTAATCAATACGATCCACTGTAGATTTTGCAGTAGAACTCAACTGGCCTGCACCAACATATCCAAAGTTAGCATTGCCTGTTCCTGTATTACGATATCTACCTAGACTCAATGGTCCTTTTACCGATGCCGTTGCGGTGTCATTTGAGTAATCAATACGTTCTACTATTGATGTTGGACCAGGATTACCACCAGCAAAGTAACCAAAGTCAGTTCCTTGTGGGACTACATTATCTCTTACTGATGATGCCGGATATAATTTTGATGAAGCTAAATCATTTTCTTTTGATGCAAAACAAAATGCAGCATATGCACCATTAGTAACATCTGCTTTTGTTACAAGTGCATTAGTATCGTTATCATAATCAAGACGACTTATCGAAGAGTAAAAAGCAAATGGAGAAGGAGTGTTGCCACCCATGTAGTATCCAGCACTAGTATTTCCAGTACTATGGCTAAAGATTACATCAACATTATAAGTATTTGGACTGGTTACCGTATCGTTAGAATAATCATACCGATCTATTGTAGAAACTCGGGGTGCGGGATTTATTCCACCACTGAAATAACCAAAATTAGCATTACTATTTGAGATGCAACCATTATACCTGGCAGAAGACAATGGTCCTTTAGGTGTTGCGGATGAAGTATCATTAGCATAATCAAAACGATCTACAGTCGAATAAATTGCACCACCACCAGGACTATAGGCACCACCAGCATAGTAAGCATGTGTTTGATTTCCTGCTGCTGTACCTCTATTTCTTGGGTTTGTAAAATTAGAAATTACTGATGAATTAGAAGTATCATTTGAAAAATCAAATCTAGCTATGGAACTATAAGGACCAAGGGGAGAAGATGCATTTGAATATCCACCAAAAAGATAACCATAATTTGTATTTGATGCTCCAGAAGCACCGGTCATTCTATTCCAAGCTGTTGCACCGGGTGCTGGTGCAGCAGTATCATTTGAATAATCTATTCTAAAAACTCTTGAATCAGCAACACCATTTACATTTCCACCCATGGTATATCCATTGGACTGATTTCCAACGCATTGGTTTGACGTTGAAAGAATCGCAAGAGGTAGTTGAGATGCAGAAACTGTATCTGCAGTATCATTCGAAAAATCATAACGAACTACTGATGATGCAGGATTACCGGAAGATGGAGAATATCCACCTGCAAGGTATGCAGTATTATATTGTGTTATTGCGGCAGTAAAAGGACTCGGAGTATTCCAGACATCTTCTTTCGTGGACCAAACTCCGATGCTTTGTCTCTTTCTTACATCAAGTAATGAAAATATTCCTCTTTTATTAGTTGCTGCCATTTTTTACCAAATAGGGACTGTCCGGATACTTCCAGTATTCCAGTTTCTTATACCTATTTAGAATAAAAGGAGATAAAACATCTTCGGGTTTCTTTGATATTTTCTTGACTCTATCACGGACATAATGCATATCCTTCAGGTTCCACTGGTCTTCACTTTCTCTATGATTATTCTGCACATTATTAAAATCATGATGATAGTAATCAACCTCCAAGAAATTATAAATTCTTCTCATCGTTTCTTCTGGAGTATTGGCCAAATCATCATACTCGACCATTAACAAATACTTATCATCATGCCGGATGAATGCCTGTGATTGTGCCCATAGTGCCTGCTCTACAATACCATCATCACCCATCAAATACTGACAACGATTATCATCATCCACACTGAATCCACCATCAATCAGTGCCTTATCAATAAAGTTAAGTTCATCAGAGTTACGATGTATCATTGTAATAAATGAAGTCAATACTTCTGTAATATTACGAACAGGGCATATGATTTTTGGATTGGATGTAATATAAGTCTTTAATCGTTCTATATTATTTGGCCATGCACGGCAGTGGTCAATGATTATCTCTTCTTCTCTTTCATAATATTGATTCTCTATAAAACTACTAATAATCTTATGAGCATTCTGTGGTTTTTGATATCCCTGATACTGTTCTGATTGCTTAAAGTATTCTTCTGTATGATACATCAGTTCCATTACAGAACTCACAGGTTCAGTATGAATGTTTGGGTTCTGGTCAATCAAACTCTTCAATAAGGTGCTTCCGGATCGTGGAAGACCTGCCATAAAATGATATGTTTTCATTCACCACTCCTTCACCGGATTAAAAAAGAACAACT
>Ga0257114_1001884_pt1 | contig 14403 bp, 11 predicted proteins | sample SI112_10mmetaG_FD_190149 | JGI IMG/M metagenome (GOLD analysis project Ga0257114, IMG submission 190149) | Marine microbial communities from Saanich Inlet, British Columbia, Canada - SI112_10m | ecosystem: Environmental > Aquatic > Marine > Inlet | place: Canada: British Columbia | collected...
AATAAATGACAAGCAGGCGCTAGAAATGGCAATTGTAGAAAATATTCAGCGTAAGGATTTAACTGTAATTGAAGAGGCTGTAGGTTATAAAAGAATGGTTAATGAATTTAAATATAGCCAAGAAGAGGTTGCAAATAAGGTTGGAAAAAGCAGAAGTCATGTTACGAATCTGCTAAGGCTACTTCAATTGCCAATAAATGTACAAAATATGGTTAGCGATAATCTTATTACTATGGGTCATGCTAGGGCATTAATTAATTGCGATAATGCAGAATTAATTGCCAATAAAATACTGCAAGATTCGCTAAATGTAAGGCAGGTTGAAGATATTATTAGAAATCAAAATGAGGTAAGATTATCAGCAAAAATAATAAAAAGTAAAAATAGCAATAATATACAATATATTAATTCTTGCAAAGAAATTAATAGAAAATATCAAGTTGATTCATTTGTAAAATATAACAAAATCAAAGATAATGGTCAAATTGTAATAAAATTTGATAGTAAATTAAAGTTAGAAAAATTATTAAATATATTATCTAGCAATGAAAGCAAATAACTATTTAGAAAATATTGCAATATACAAGCCTGGCAAAGATAAAGTCGGTAAAAGAAATGCGGTTAAATTATCTGCTAACGAAAATCCCCTTGGCTGTAGTGAACATATTTCAAAATTTTACAAAGACCACTTTAAAGATTTGTCAATTTACTGCGACCCTTCATGTGAAAAATTAAGAACAAAAATTGCGCAAATTAATAATATTAATAGCGATCAAATTATATGTAGCGCTGGATCTGACGAAGCAATATCAATGCTAATATATAGCTTTTGTAAAGAGGGTGATGAAATATTATATTCAAAGCATGGCTTTTTAATGTACCCAATATCAGCAGCTAAAATTGGAGCCAAATCTATCAAGGTAAATGAAATAAATTTTAAAACTGACATAGATGATTTATTGAAAAAAATATCTAAAAAAACTCGAATAATCTTTTTAGCTAATCCCAATAATCCAACGGGTAGCTATCTTACTAATGAAGAAATTAATAAAATTATATCATTAGTGCCAAAAAATATATTAATAGTTTTTGATCACGCATATCATGAATATTGTAGAAGTGACGACTACCCGCAAAATATATTAGATATTGCTAAAAAACACGATAATATAGCGGTAACAAGAACATTTTCAAAGATTTATGGACTTGCATCCCTTAGAATTGGCTGGTGCTTTAGCAGCAATTATGTAATTGACATATTAAATAAGATAAGGGGGCCTTTTAATGTATCAGGACCTGCTCAAATTGGAGCGTTAGCAGCTTTAGATGATCAGGAATTTATTAATAGATCTGTGAATCATAATAATAAATGGCTAAAAATATATAAAACAGAACTTAAAGATAATAAAAATTTTAAAGCTTATGACAGTGTTGCCAATTTCATATTAATTGATTTTTTTAAAAATGAAATTTGCGACAAATATAATCAAGAATTACTAAATAATGCGATTATAGCTAGAAAAGTTTGTGCGTATGGATTAGAGAGTTGCCTTAGAATAACAATAGGAAAAGATAGGGACAATGAAAGTGTAATAGATGTGTTAAATAATGTAAAAAATGTCTAAAATTGCACTAATATTAGGAGATCAGTTAAGTGAAAATATAGCCACATTAAAATATATTGATAAAAGCAAAGATTTTATCTTAATGGCTGAGGTAAAATCTGAAGCAAGTTATGTCAAGCACCATAAACATAAAATTATATTAATATTTTCAGCAATGAGACATTTTGCTAAAGAGTTAGAGCAAAATGGTTACCAGGTAATATATAGCAAATATAATGATGTAAATAATAGCCAAACAATAAAAGGGGAAATCAAAAGAGTATCACAAGAAAGGGGATTGAAACAGCTAATAATTACAAAACCAGGTGAGTATAGATTGCTAAAGGAGCTAGAATCATTACAAAAAGACTATGATATAAATTTTCACGAAGATGATAGATTTTTTGCATCATTATCAACATTTAACAGTTGGGTAAAGGGTAGAAAAGAACTTACTCTAGAATATTATTATAGAAAATTACGCCAAGATAATCAAATTTTAATGCATAATAATAAGCCTATTGGAGGGAAGTGGAATTATGATAAGGAGAATCGAAAAACAATAAAAGATAGTAATATAATCAATAAGGAGCTCAAATTTGATCCTGATGAAATTACAAAGGAAGTGATAGATCTGGTTAAATCAGAATTTAAAAATAATATAGGAGATGCTGATAATTTTAATTACTGTGTTACAAAGGAGGATGCTCAAAAAGCATTTCAATATTTTTTGGACAATAATTTAGAAAGCTACGGAATGTATCAAGATGCAATGATGGATGGCCAGTCATTTTTGTTTCATAGCCTTATATCGCCATATTTAAATATTGGATTACTATGCCCAAAATATTGCTGTAAAATGGCACAAAATTACTATCATGAAAATAAGGCGCCACTTAATAGCGTTGAAGGTTTTATCAGGCAGATTCTTGGGTGGCGAGAATTTATTAGAGGTGTTTATTGGCATCATATGCCAGGATATTGTGAAAAAAATTTTCTTAATCATAAAAATGACCTACCAGAATTTTATTGGAATGCAAACACAAAGCTAAATTGCTTGAAAAACGCAATAAAATCTACAATAAATCATGCATATTCTCATCATATTCAGAGATTAATGATAACAGGAAATTTTGCTCTATTAACCCAAATTGAGGTAATGCAAATACATCAATGGTACCTCGCAGTTTATATTGATGCATTTGAGTGGGTAGAGTCTCCAAATACAATAGGGATGTCACAATATGGAGATGGTGGGATTGTAGCAACTAAGCCATATATATCTGGAGGGGCCTATATTAATAGAATGTCAAATTATTGCAAAAATTGCTATTATGATGTAAAAACTATAGATAGTGAAAATTCATGCCCATTTAATTATTTATATTGGAATTTTTTAATAATACATCAGGATAAATTTAGAAAAAATCATAGAATGGCAATTGCCTATAATAATTTGGATAAAATGAGTGAAAAAAAACAAAAAGATATTATTGAAAAATCAAAATATTTCATAAATAATTTAAATAAGTAGTTTAAAAAATTTGCGGTCGTGGCGGAATTGGTAGACGCGCAACGTTGAGGGCGTTGTGAACTATGTTCGTGGAAGTTCAAGTCTTCTCGACCGCACCAAATAATAATGGGGTTGGGCCCAGCAATTTCATCCAATTTTTTCTAATAGACCTTAATTAAATGATTAGTGGCTAAAGTAAGTTATTAATAAATATACCTTCCTTTCTTTATCTTGGCAATAATTAATAATAACTTTTTGTTATAAATAAGAAATAATAGGGTTTGACTCCAAATTTTTGGTAAAAAAATTAAATAAAACTAAAAGAAGTCATTCAGGGGTTTTTATAATCAAATATATTCTTTTTTCACTTAATTATTGCATATTATTTTTTTTTGAAAAAAAATAAAAAAGGTGTTAACTTAAATATATTATAATGACCAAAGAAAATACTAATAAAACACCATCCTATATTGCGATGGAAAGTGCTCTTGGTGCAATATTATTATTATCTACCAAGTCTCCAGCTCATAAATTTTTATTTGCTGGTGATTTTGAGTGGCTAATTGTTCCAGCAATTGCAAATAAGCAATTTATTTTATATCGTAATAAGCAAGGAGAGCCAATTTCATTTATTAGTTGGGCAAGAGTAAGTGAGGATGTGGAAAATAGGTTAAAATCTGGTATATTGCGCTTATCTCCAAATGAGTGGAGTTCGGGAGATAAAATATATATAATTGATACGATTAGCCCTTTTATTGATATTAAAAATGTATTAAAGCAGGCACTTGGCAATCAATTTAAAGATAAGGATGTAAATATTTTAAGACCCAATAAGGATCAGACGGCCATGGAATCAGTTTCTTTAAATGTGTTTCTTGAGGATTTATCTCAATCTAAGGTTGATGAATCGCTAAATTAATATAATTTACTAATATTGTACAATAGTAACAATGTCTGAAGAGTTGGGGCTTTCAACCATTTTTACATATATATTATTTGCATCAATGTTACTAACTATCCCAACCAAATGTCCAGGTGGCAATGTATCTCCGTCTCCTGATGTAAATACCATATCACCCTTTTTAATGTTATGATCTTTTGGTAGGTAAATAAGTTTCATAATATTGCTATTATTTCCGGCTAATATAGCTCTAATTCTTGAGCTTGATGTGATTACTGGTATCTTTGATCTAGAGTCATTGATTAAAATAACACTTGATATATCATTCATTACTTTAAGAACTCTTCCTATCATGCCATTATTTCCAGTAACGATACTTCCTTCTTTAATATTTTGATTATGACCAATATTTATATAAATTTGCTGATTAAAATTTTGGCTGGATCTACTGAAAATTCTAGCAACTTTAAAATTAGAGCTTTTAGTTGAGGCAAAATTTAGTATTTTTTTAAGCTCTCTATTTTCTTCAAATATATTAAGAGATTTTACGTAAAGTGATCGTAAATAGTTGATTTCATTTTCTAGCTTTTTGTTCTTTTCTTTGGCAATAAGTAGCTCTTTATAGTCAAATACTAGATCATGAGCAATATTGAATGGCAGGGAGATAGAATACGATATAGGGGCGGAAATATTTACAAATATATTGGAGATATTATCAATAAATTTATTATTTGCTTTTGAGGCAATGAGAAAGGCAACAGATAAAAATACATAGAATAAAAATTCTATTTTCTTATATATTATCTTAAAGATATAACCAATACTAGATACTGAGCTATTATGATTAAAGTTAACATATTGCTTCATGGTTGTTAATCTTGTCTAAATAATGTTGCTCTAAACATTTTTATGTTTTCCAATGCTTTACCGCAGCCATTAACAACGCATAATAAAGGATCTTCGGCAACAAATACTGGTAGTCCAGTAGCTTGTCTAATAACATGATCAAGATTTTTAAGCATAGAGCCGCCTCCAGAAAGAACTATTCCTCTTTCAACTATATCAGATGATAATTCTGGTGGAGTGCATTCTAGGGCAACCTTAATAGCTTCAATAATTTCACCAACAGGTTCCATAAGACTTTCTGCAATTTGCTTTTCAGATAATATCATTTCTTTAGGAATGCCATTTGAAAGATCTCGACCTTTTACTTGAATAGTTTTGCCATCTCCATCGGTTGGTGGACATGCTGCTCCGATTGTTTTTTTAATTCTTTCCGCTGTAGATTCGCCAATTAAAAGGTTCTGATAGCGTCTGATATAGGATATGATGGCCTCATCCATTTTATCGCCACCAACTCTAACTGATCTTGAATATACAATGCCACCAAGAGATAATATTCCAACTTCAGTTGTGCCGCCTCCAATATCTACAATCATTGAGCCAGTAGGCTCTGTAACTGGTAAATTGGCGCCAATTGCTGCAGCCATTGGTTCTTCAATAAGGTAAACCTCATTAGCTCCAGCCCCTTCCGCAGCATCTTGTATTGCTCTTCTTTCAACTGGCGTTGATCCTGAGGGTACGCATATAATTATTAAAGGTCCAAGCCAACTTCTTGATTGATTAACCTCTCTAATAAAATGTTTTATCATTTCAGCTGCCACTTTAAAATCAGCAATAACTCCGTCTTTTAAAGGTCTTATAGCATCTATTTTTGCTGGAGTTCTGCCGAGCATCATTTTTGCTGAACTGCCAAATGCGCATGGTACCATTTTGCCACCCTCGCTTAAAACCGCTACTACTGAAGGCTCGTTTAAAACAACGCCTTGTCCACGAACATAAACAAGAGTATTTGCAGTTCCAAGGTCAATTGCAATATCTTTAGAGCTAAAAGAAAATAAGTTAAAAAACATTATTAGTAATTATTATTGGTTAAAGTTAATTTAAAAAGCCAATTATTGGCAATAAAATTTTTCTAAACAGTTAATATAAGCAATAGCAGATGCAGTTAGCACATCGCTATTAGAACCATTTCCTGAATATAATTTTTTATTAAAGCGCATGCGAACAATCACAGTTGCAAGAGAATCTGTGCCTTCAGTAACTGCTTGAACCTGATAAAGTTCTAACTTACTATCATGTTTAATTATTTGATCAATAGCTTTAAAAATTGCATCAACTGGACCATCGCTAGATGAGAAGTTGGAGCTATATTTCTGATTTTGGATTTGAATTTTAATATTAGCAACTGCTTCTTTATTATTGCCACATTTAACGTCGAGATCAATTAATTTGCAATTTGCAATTTTGTGAGAAATTGAATCATCAATAATCGCAATTATGTCATCATCTAGGATTTCTTTTTTCTTATCGGCTAAATTTTTGAATTTGATAAAGTTGGCCTCAATTTGTTCTTCGCTTAATTCATAGCCAATTGATGTAATGCGCTCTTTAAAGGCTGCTCTACCAGAATGCTTGCCAAGTATGAGTGATGATTTTTGCAATCCTATAGATTCTGGAGTCATAATTTCATAGGTATTGCGATTTTTAAGCATACCATCTTGATGAATGCCACTTTCATGAGCAAAGGCATTGGCCCCGACTATTGCCTTATTATATTGAACAGGAAAGCCGGTAATATTTGATACAAGCTTTGATGCTCTAGATATAAGGGTGGTATCAATTTTTGTGTCAATTTTATAGTGGTCGAATCTTGTTTTGAGTGTCATGACAATTTCTTCTAAAGCGCAATTTCCCGCCCTTTCACCAATGCCGTTAATTGTGCACTCAACTTGTCTTGCACCAGCCTGTATGGCCGATAAAGAGTTAGCAACTGCAAGTCCTAAATCATTGTGGCAATGAGTTGAGATAATAGCTTTATCAATATTTGTAACATTTTCTTTAATTGCTTTTACTAAATTGTAATAATCTTCAGGAATGCTATATCCCACAGTATCTGGAATATTTATAACATTTGCTCCAGCGTTAATAGCGACTTCAATTGCTTTGAATAAGAAATCATGATCAGAGCGAGTTGCATCCTCGCAAGACCAGTCAACTTCATCGCATAGATTTCTAGCAAATGATACGCTATCTTTTATTGTTTCTAATACTTGGCTTTTGTCCATTTTTAACTTAAAATCCATATGTATGGGGCTCGTTGCGATAAAAGTATGAATTCTTTTTTTCGGTGCTGGCGCAATTGCTTGAGCAACCTTGGTTATATCATCTTTTTTAGCACGAGCAAGTCCACATATTGAAGATTTGGTGATATTTTTAGCAATATTATTGACGGCAGCAAAGTCACCATCAGATGCAGCAGGAAAACCAGCCTCAATAACATCAACATTCATCTGTTCAAGAATTTTGGCAATGAGAAGCTTTTCTTGAATATTCATAGATGCTCCAGGAGCTTGTTCGCCGTCGCGCAAAGTGGTATCAAATATTATTATTTTATCATCTTTCATAGGCCTATTTTAAATATATAAGATATTTAAAAAATAACATCTTTATTTAAAAAAACAAATAGAAATACTTGATGATTATAAAGTTCATTATAATTTGTTTAGTGTATCGATTTAGTATTTTATTATTTGTAAATTGTGATAAATTATTTAAATTACTAATTATTTACATTTTAGATAAATGAAAAAATTTTTTATTAACATAATTTTCCTATTATTGCTTATGAGCCAAGTTAATGCACAAAACCAAGATTTAGAAAATATTTTATATATTGATTTAGAATATGGAAGAGTTGAGGTGCAATTATTAAATGATTCTGCTCCAAATCATGTAGCTAGAATAAAAGAGTTAGCTAGGAAGAAATTTTATGACAATATTGTATTTCACAGAGTTATTACAGGTTTTATGGCGCAAACTGGCGATCCAACTGGTACTGGAATGGGTGGTAGTGATTTACCTGATTTGCAAGCCGAGTTTAATAGTCAGCCTCATAGTAGAGGTGCGGTTTCAATGGCTAGAGCACAAAGCCCAAATAGCGCTAATAGTCAGTTCTTTATTGTTACTGATGATTCAAGCTTTCTAGATAATCAATATACAGTATGGGGAAGAGTGATTAAAGGTATGGAATTTGTTGATAAAATTAAAAAGGGGAATGGTCCAAATGGTTCTGTTGACAATCCAGATGCCATGATATCAGTCAGAGTAGCAGCTGATGTTAAATAATATCAAAGACTGTGCATAAATTATCATTTCAACACCTTTTAAGCTCCAATCAAATTACCAGAAATGATATTGATATTATTTTCAGCTTAGCTGTGCAATATTTAGTAGATTTTGAAAATAAAAAATCTGTTAATGACTGCCAAGACTACATTTTAGCTACATTATTTTTTGAGCCAAGTACTAGAACTAGGTTTTCGTTTGAATCGGCCATGATAAAGCTTAATGGCAAATTACTGTCACTTGAACAAGGCTCTTTTTCATCTATTATAAAGGGAGAGACTTTAGAGGATATGGGGCGTGTATTTAGTAAATATGCAGATTTAGTTGTTATTAGACATCCTGAAATGGATAGCGCATTTAAATTTGCCAAATATTCTTCAATACCAGTTATTAATGGTGGTGATGGTGCCAATGAGCATCCAACTCAATCTTTAGCAGATTTATTCACTATTTTAAAAACTAAAAAAAGGTTAAATAACCTAAAAATAGGTTTGGTTGGAGATTTAAAATATAGCAGAACAGCATATTCGCTAATAAAATTATTATCACTTTATCAGGATAATGAATTTACTTTAATATCTCCTCAATCTTCTAAAATTAAAGATTCTCACAAAGACAAATTAATAAAAAATAACATTAAATTAAAAGAGACTGATATAATTGAAGATAATATTGATCAGTTAGATGTTTTATATGTTGTTAGGGTTCAAAAAGAAAGATTTGAAAATATCGAAGAATATAATCAAATAAATGGTAAATATCTCATTAATAATGAATTGCTATCTAAAGCAAAAGACGACCTAATAATATTACACCCCTTGCCAAGAGTTGATGAGGTTGCAGTTGAGGTTGATGAATCATTTAAAGCGAAATATTTTTTACAAGCAGAATTGGCAGTTTTTATAAGAATGGCCTTGCTAAATTTAATGAAGGATAATAAGATAAAAAATATCTGAAGCGCTTATTAATTAAATTTCATATTTTGATAGAATGAAAATCACAGCCAATGAAAATACCAACTCTGTGCTATGTTTGAGTGATGGTGTATTTTTTTTTGGCAAATCTGTGGGCGAAAATAGACACGCAATTGGTGAAATTTGCTTTAATACAGCGATTACAGGTTATCAAGAAATATTGAGCGATCCTTCATATAATGGTCAAATTATCACATTTACCTTTCCTCATATTGGTAATGTTGGCTGTAATAATCAAGATCTTGAATCAAACAAGATTTATTGCAAAGGCTTTATCCTTAGTCAAGATATTAGTCTTGATTCTAATTATCGCAGTGAAATTACCCTAAATGATTGGGCAAAAAAAAACAATCTAATAGCAATTTGCAATATTGATACCAGGCAATTAACAAAGCATATTAGAATTAATGGTGCCAAAAATGGCATTATATATAATGCCCAAATAGGCGAGGTCATCGATACAGATAAGCTAATATCTCAGATAAAAGACCTTCCAACATTAAAAGGTCAAGATTTGGCTAGTAAGATATCAATTTCTGAAATAAAATATTATCAAAAAACTAGTAGCAGTAATATAAATATTGCAGTCATTGACTTTGGGGTCAAAGAAAATATCATTAACTGCCTAAAGCAATATGATGTCAATATTATTATTATGCCAGCCAATAGCTCTTATCAAGATATTTTGGATCATAATATTAATGCTGTATTATTATCAAATGGTCCTGGAGATCCGGTGGCAACTTCAAAAATTGTAAAACCTTTAATAGATAAGTTGCTTGAAAATAATATTCCAATATTTGGAATTTGTTTGGGTCATCAATTATTGGCTCTTTCATGTGGTTTAAAAACTATAAAAATGCATCAAGGTCACAGGGGAGCGAATCATCCAGTAAAAAATTACATCAAAAATATAGTTGAAATTACCAGTCAAAATCATGGATTTTGTGTCGATGATCAAAATATAGCTGATAATATAATAATAACTCACAAATCACTTTTTGACAATACAATTCAGGGTATAAAATTAAAAGATAAGCCAGCTTTTTCTGTTCAATATCATCCGGAGAGCTCGCCGGGTCCTCATGATAGTAGATATTTATTCGATGAATTCATAAAATTAATTAAGGATCAGCAGTGCCAAAAATAAATGATATAAAATCAATATTAGTGATAGGAGCTGGGCCAATTGTAATTGGTCAGGCATGTGAATTTGACTATTCTGGCACTCAGGCATGCAAAGCTCTTAAAAATGAAGGTTATAAAATTATATTGGTTAATTCCAATCCAGCCACTATCATGACAGATAAAAATACTGCAGATAGAACATATATTGAGCCCATTACAAAAGAGGTTGTTGAAAAAATAATTGCAACTGAAAGGCCTGATGCAATATTACCAACAGTTGGTGGACAAACTGCGCTAAATTGTGCATTAGAACTTGAAGATCAAGGAATATTAGATCGCTACAATGTAAAAATGATTGGTGCAGATAGTAATGCAATTAAAAAGGCAGAAGATCGAGATTTATTTAATAAGGCCATGAAAAAAATAGGTCTTGAAGTGCCAAAAAATAAAATTGTAAAGTCATTTGAGCAAGCTAAAGCAGCTCTAAAAGATATTGGTTTGCCAGCAATAATTAGGCCTTCATTTACCCTTGGTGGAGCAGGAGGTGGCATTGCAAATAGCGAAGAAGAGTTTGACGAAATTGTTAATTATGGTTTGTCAATATCTCCGGTTAATGAAGTTCAGATAGATGAATCGATAATAGGCTGGAAGGAATATGAGATGGAGGTAATTAGAGATAATAAAGATAATGCTATTATAATATGCTCGATTGAAAATATTGATCCTATGGGTGTTCATACTGGCGATAGTATTACAGTTGCTCCAGCATTGACTTTAACTGATAAAGAATATCAAAAAATGCGCAATGCATCTATTGCTGTATTGCGTGAAATTGGTGTTGAAACAGGGGGTTCAAATGTTCAATTTGCTGTTAATCCAAAAGATGGAAGATTGGTAGTAATTGAAATGAATCCTAGAGTATCAAGATCTTCTGCCCTTGCTTCTAAAGCAACAGGATTTCCAATTGCAAAAGTTGCTGCGTTATTGGCGGTTGGTTACAGCTTAGATGAAATCAAAAATGATATAACAAAAGTAACACCAGCTTCATTTGAGCCAACAATTGATTATATTGTTACTAAAATTCCAAGATTTACATTTGAGAAATTTAATGACGCAACTCAATCACTATCAAGCACAATGCGCTCAGTTGGCGAAGTAATGGCAATTGGTAGAAATTTTGTTGAGTCAATACAAAAAGGTTTATGCTCAATGGAGATTGGTCTTAACGGTTTTAATGAGATTGAAATTAGTGGTATTGATCATGATGGCTCATTGGCAGTTAAGCAAGAAATTATTAAGAAAGAGCTTAATAATTTATCGCCTAAGAGATTATTAATTATCGCACAAGCGCTAAGATATGATATTACTATTGACGAAATATGCAATATTACAAAATATGATCCATGGTTTATTAGACAAATAAAGGCAATAATTGATCAAGAATCTAAAATCAAGATTGACGGTCTTAAGAATGACAAAAACTACCTATTAAATCTAAAGAAAATGGGTTTTAGCGATGCAAGATTGGCGCAATTATCATCAAAGAGTGTTGAAGAAATATATAAATTAAGATTATCGCATAATATAAAACCTGTTTTTAAAAGAGTTGATACTTGTTCAGCTGAATTTGAATCATATACAAATTATATGTATTCATGTTATGAAGGAGATGGCATTAATGAGCCTGACTGCGAAGCTAATATTTCTGATAATAAAAAAATAATTATTTTAGGCGGTGGACCAAACAGAATAGGGCAGGGCATTGAATTTGATTACGCATGTGTCCATGCTGCTTTGGCCTTAAAAGAAGAGGGTTATGAAACTATAATGATTAATTGTAACCCAGAAACAGTGTCAACTGACTATGACACATCAGATCGTCTTTATTTTGAACCTATGAGTGATGAGCATGTTATAAATATTGCTAAAAAAGAACAAGAAAAAGGTAATTTGATCGGAGTTATTGTTCAATTTGGTGGGCAAACAGCGCTAAAATTGGCCAAGTCACTTGACAAAGAAAATATAAAAATTATCGGCACATCATTCGATAAAATTGATATGGCAGAAGATCGAGATAGATTTAAAAAATTACTAGATAAGATAAATCTTATTCAACCAAAAAACTCAATCTGTTATAATTTAAATGATATTAAATCTGCAATTGATAAAGTTTCTTACCCTGTAGTTATTAGGCCCAGCAATGTTCTTGGGGGAAGGGCAATGGAAATTATCTATGATAAAAAATCATTGGATAAATATATTGAAATTAACTCTAGCTTAATAATGGATGGGCCAATATTAATTGATAAATTTCTTGATAATGCAATTGAAATTGATGTTGATGCATTGAGTGACGGCGTGGATGTTGAGATTGCTGGTATTATGGAGCATATTGAAGAGGCAGGAATTCACTCAGGTGATTCAGCTTGCTCATTGCCGCCATATTCGCTTAATCAAGATCAGATAAATATTATCAAGGAAGCAACAATAAAACTAGCAAAATCCATTGGTGTAATTGGCTTAATGAATGTTCAATTTGCAATTAAAGATGACATACTTTATGTAATTGAGGTTAATCCAAGGGCCTCGAGAACAGTTCCATTTGTTGCTAAAGCTACTGGTAATGATATTGCAAAAATTGCATCATTGATAATGGCTGGTAAAAAATTAAAAGAGTTCAAATTTAACAATCATGGCAATAATAGTAAATATTTTGCGGTAAAAGAGGTTGTTTTTCCATTTGCTAGATTTGCTAATACTGACATTTTACTTAGCCCTGAGATGAAGTCAACCGGCGAGGTTATGGGGATCGATAAGGATTTTGATATTGCTTTTATAAAAGCCCAAATTGGGGCAAATAATAAGGTGATTTATGATAATAATTTATCAATATTAATATCCATTGCCAATGAAGATAAGGATGATAGCCTAATTGATCTTACTAAAAGATTGGTTAAAATAGGCTATAAAATATATGCCACAAATGGCACTGCTAAATTTTTAACTAAAAATAATATTAAAGATATAGAAATAGTGGCCAAGGAAGATGAAGATGGATATAATGTAATTAAATTAGTTAAAGATAAAAAGGTAAATCTTGTTATTAACACAACTGCAGATGCAATATCAATTGCTAAAAGCTTTAATATGAGACGAGAAATTTTGATGAATCAAATTTTTTATTTAACAACAATGAGAGCCGCCCAATGTGCAGTCAATTCAATTGAAAAATTGCGCAATTTAGAATCATCATTTGATGTTGTTTGCTTGCAAGATATGTAATGGTATTACATCGGATTTTATTTTAATAAAAGTATTTGATTTAACCCCTGATGAGCCTATCATAAAAAGTGTGTAAATGATCAATTAACGATTTAAAGATTTTCAAAACGTAAGCTTTGATTAATCTTTAAATTTTCATTAAATCATTTATGCATAAAATTATGACTAAAATAAAAACTAATAAATCAAATTCATCTCAAAACAAAAATAAAAATTCTTCGATTTTCAAGGAAGAGTTATTAGATGAAATTCTCAAAGATTACAATCATCAAAACCCAGAGGAGCTAATAGGTTCTAATAGTCTTTTAAAGCAATTAAAGCAAGCTATTATTCAAAGAGCTTTGGAATCAGAGATGACTCAACATTTAGGTTACAAGAAGCACTCTAAATCAGATGTTGATAATTACAGGAATGGTCATTCAAAGAAGAGAGTTATTACTGATGATGGTGAAATTGAAATAAATCCTACAAGGGATAGGGATGGATCTTTTGAACCAAAGAACATTGAGAAGCGTCAGAATAGGTTTACTGGTTTTGATGATAATATTATTTCGATGTATAGTAGAGGGATGTCAGTGGGTGAAATCCAAGGTCATCTTAAAGATGTTTATGGTAATGAAGTTTCTAAGGATTTTATTTCCAATGTAACTGATTGTATAATTGAAGAATTGGAGATTTGGCAGAACAGACCTCTTGATTAAGTTTATCCAATTGTTTATATTAACCAGAGCATAAATTAGTTACTATTTTAATCGGTCACAATTATCATTCTCTTATGAAAATAAGAGACGGAAGAAAACTAAAATTATCTCA
>Ga0257114_1001885_pt1 | contig 14398 bp, 10 predicted proteins | sample SI112_10mmetaG_FD_190149 | JGI IMG/M metagenome (GOLD analysis project Ga0257114, IMG submission 190149) | Marine microbial communities from Saanich Inlet, British Columbia, Canada - SI112_10m | ecosystem: Environmental > Aquatic > Marine > Inlet | place: Canada: British Columbia | collected...
CACCTTTTTCGACTCTTTCTAAGAGTTCGTCAAAATTGTCTTCCCATTCTTTCAGGGTAAAAACTTCCATTAATTCACCTTTCCATAAACTGCAAGATCGGTATACTCAATTTGATCATCATTAAGATGGGAAGTGCAACACTCCATCACGTTCATAAATTGTTCGGCAGTTTCACATTCTATAATCTTTTCATCTCCTTGATCACTGAAAAGAAGGAACGTGCGGGTGCAAATATCAATCACTACGCCTTGAACAAAAGTCTCAGTGTTCATTCGGGGGGGTGTTTCCTTGATTACCCTCTAATTATAGAGCATCTCCCCCCAGAATGTCAACCGTATCAATTGATGAACCGTCCACCGACAGCATCATAACGCTCCGTGACCTCTTCTTGCGTTAATGCCTTATTATAAACACGGAACAACGAGATTTCCATCGGTATTCTATAATTAGTGTCAAATCTTCTTCCAGAAATTCTTCCCTGCCCATAGTTTGCAGGATTAAAATTTCTTTTCGCAGAATCTTCACCACTACCAGCACGAACTACTTCTAATGCTGATTGAAGATTTCCATTGATGTAAATCTTGTTATTTGTGTAAGAAACATCCTTTCTCATTTCAAAAATATAATGTGTCCATTGCCCAGGTAATTCGTCATCATTAAGAGTTGGTCCATCATCTTTATTGATACCTAATTGCTCAACTCTTGATGATGATAATCCATATAAATCACCATTTCCAGTGTTAAATCCAAGTGCTATTTGCGTTCCGTTACCAATAACAGATCCTGTCCATACACTATACTCATCCCAACCAAAGATCATATAACCATTAGTATCTTCAATTTGAGTATCAATATGCACTTGTGCCAGCACTTCAACCGTTACTGTTGTAGTATTTGCATCAATGTTTGGTGCTTCAAAATTCGCGTGATCGTTATCCCCATCAAATTGAAAATAATTTTGTAATACTGTAACAGTGCTTTCAATAAAAGTTGAAATACCTACAAGATCTGCATCATTACCAGCAACATCCGGGCTTTCTGCCAGATCATACCAAATAGTTCCAGTTCCAAAATAAGAAGAATTGTTTGATGCATCTAAATCAAGCACAAGACCTTCTGGTAATGCAGTAGCATCTTCCTCAATATCTAGAACTGCAAGAGCTGCAATGGCACTTTTGTTTGAAGTTCTTCTCCTGGTAAATTCTGTCTTTGTATTTTGCATCCCCCAATGGGTCAATTCTTTCTCAGACTTATTCTTTTTAACCTCATTTAGTGTTCCACGGAGAGAATCTCTATTTTTCCTAATTTGAATAATTTCTTGGTATATGGTGTCAATACTAGATGCAATATCGACACATCTGGAAGCAGTCACACTGGTATCAGTTGCCAACGGAGCAACTCCTGCACCATTATAAGTATAACCAACTAATGGAACTCCTGCTTGGTGTAATGCTAATGTATTTCCGAGATCAAATCTACCATTTCCGATAAAAGAACCACTACCATCAGTTCTTATACCAGTTGCAACATTAGAAGTATTTCTAACTTCTTTATTATCTCTTACATTTTGATATCCAAATCCAGAGTATGATGAATCTAAATGAATAGTTCTGTCAGGATCAAATGGATTTTGTGCTCCGGAATCATATCCAGGACCTGCCATTTTATCATATATCTTCACAAATTCAACATCATTATTGACAGTTGTGATATTTGACAACGATGTTGTAACACCTACATTTCCAGTACTGTGGGCAATACCTGGATTGCAATTTCCATTTGTTGCTTCTGTTGATAAATTGACAATTTGCTGCTTTTTAATATTAATTTGATTATTGAAGTTCATCACTTTATTATCAACTTCTCTACAAAGACGTTGAAGAACATCTGCTTTATTTTTTATTTCTTTTTCTTTGTCAGAAACCACATTTTCATCATAAAATGTTTCTTTTGGTGTATACTTAGATTTTGTCCAAGTGCCATCTTCCGTTTGTTCAATTTTATCAAATTCTAAAGCAGTTGGTGCTTTTTCTGTAGTTTGTTTTTCAAAAGCACCATCCAACTCTACCTGCTCTGCTTCTAGTATATCAATACCTTGTCTTCTTAGTGCATCATCGATTGCCATTTATGAATCCTCCAATAATGTAATTCTTTCTTTTAAAATCTTAATTTCTTTTTGATGCTCTTGAACTGCACCAATTAATAAAGTCGTGAGTCTACCATAATCAACACCTTTATATATTTTATCATATAATGGTTCATCTTTTACTACTGATGGTATATACTTACCAACTTCTTGTGCAATTAAACCAATTTGTCTACCTTCTGGGTAATTTTTGGTAAGAGATGTTGGAAGATCTTCTTTCCAATCATATGAAACGGGATTAAGTTTCATCAATAAATTCAAAGATTCTAAATCATCTAATCGTTTAATATTTTTCTTCAATCTGATATCAGAGTGAATATGTAATAGGTCTAAAGGTTTTCCATTATACTTCCAAAAACCAGCTAAATCACCTAAGGGAGCAACATTAGTTGATACTGGTGTTATTTCCTTGACTGCTGGTGTAACTTTTGAAAATAATCCTGTAATTTTCTGAGAAATTGCAGTATATGCTGCTTCTAAAGCACCTAAAGAAATGCTTGAACCAATCTTAATGTCTGCTCCAGTTACGTTTTGAATTCCAACATGATTGTTCAAACCAATTGAATTAAAAGTTAGCGGACTTGTAATAGAAGGTCCAGCAACTAATGATCCAGTGAATGGAATTGCAGTAGAACCTGCACCAAAGTGACCCTTGTGTGCAGAAAGTGATCCTGGTTCCCATAATCCATTAGGTAATTGTAATGCACCACCACCAAGTGGAGTCATTATATCAATACTGCCTAGTTCTAGTTTATCAAGCATTTTATTTCTCCTTATTTACAAGTCTGACTAATTGCTGTAATCAATGATGCCCAATTACCAGATAAGATACTCTTAAGAAATCCTGCACTTGAAACAGCACTTCCTTTGTTAAAATTTCCAGCCAACATCATATCACCAACAAAATTCATATTTCCCTCACTCACAATACACATTCTTGCTGCAGCTAATCTATATTCATTACCTGTGGTAACTTGATAGAATCCATTACACTTGGACATTATATTACCCTGCCCAGATTCTCCAGATGCGTTGAAGAAAATGTTTCTAGCATTAATATATACGTCACCATTTTCAGCATTTAATACAATATCACCAGATCTTGCAATAATTGCTTTACCAACTCCACCATGTTGTGATGGATCACCATTAATTGCAACTACTTCTGCACTAAATCCTTGTATTCTTTCATTCTTATTTCCACTCTTTGAGTGAATTATAGAATTATTTGCCGACGTAATAATAGTCAGATCTCTTTTATCATCAATTCCTTCATGTGTAACAGGTCCACAGTGCATAAAAGCATGTGGGTTAGCAGTGATTGTATAATCTGGTGCGTTTGACATCTGTTATCAAATTTTTAAGTATTTATTATCAATATCCATATCCACCACCGGATCCGCTACCACTAGATCCAGATGAACCACTAGATCCACTAGAAGAAGTAGATGTAGATGTTGTTGTAGTGGTTGTGCTGGTGGTAGTAGTATTACTAGATGTGGATGTTGGGGCAGTAGTCGTGGAAGTAGTAGTTGTAGATTGTTGTGGTTGAACAATTCTTTGATTTACTTGTCCCAAACTTTCTTCAATTGTATCATAAATGGTTTCATGGAATTCGCTAGTGTGGTTAACACCAACCATCCTTACAGTTGTTCCATCTGATCGCGTATGAATATGGAAAGGACCCGAATATGGAGCACCATTAACATATCCAATATTAGGTCTAGTATTTCCAATACAATCAATTACTTGAACCAATTTATTTGGATCAATAACTTGTCCCGTTTTAATGAAATCATTAAGTGGTGTAAACTTTAGATTTACCCTAAATCTAGCACCGAGACCTGCTGCACTGGAAATATTTGCATTTGGAATCTTTGTATAACCATATCCAGTTTCTAAAACTCTAAAATCAACTATTTGTCCTAGATTATTGACACCAATCGCAAATGTTCCACCATCTCCATCATCTAAAGTTATAGTATCTCCATCAGTATATCCAATTCCTGTGTCAATAATATCAACAGTATCAATTGTAGCGACAGCATCATTATTTCCTGTTCCACTTGTCCCACCAGTTCCATCACCAATATCACCACCAGATGTAATTGTTGTATCACTACCTGTAGTGGTTCCACCATCATCTAAAACATTTCCTCCACCAGGACTAGTTCCACCACCACCAGTAGTATCATCAGCAGTATTTCCACCACCAGGTCCTCCTCCACCATCACCACCATCACCACCACCAGGTCCTCCACCACCATCACCATCAGGTGGATTTACACCATCTTCTTCAGGTGGATTTACACCATCTTCTTCAGGTGGATTTACACCAGGTATCGAAGTTGGTGGAGTTCCTTGAGATACTGTTAAAGTAATTGATTTTGTTGTCGACTGAATGATAGAACCATTATTTTGTGACGCTATACCATTATCATTTTGAGCAGTTAGATTATATGTCAGAGAAACACCAGATCCGTCTGATGGAAAATTGAGATTCTTTGGTATTACTGTGGTTATTGCTCCATTAAATGGTAAAGAACTATTTTCATCTGCACCAGATAATGAAACTGTCTCTGCATTCTCTGTTTGCCATTTCAGTAAAACAAGTTCTCCAGTAACAACACTTGTATTTGATGCTGTGAAAGAACTGATTATTGGTACTTCAGTGTTTATATTCTCCGAGGATTCTCCTTCTTTATTAACTGTAAGAATAAAAGTTTGTTCTACTACTTGAGGAGAAGAACCTTTATTTATCTTAGTTGCTTTTAATGTAAACGTTTTTGTTGTTTGGGATTCATTTGGTGCAAAAATAACCTCATCCTCCATAACAGGAAGAGTTACACTTCCACTTAAAGGTAAATTAGTATATCCTTCAAGTTTTAATGAGACTTCATCAGCATTAACAACATTCCAATTTAAAGTTACTGAGTTATTAACTGTTAATGGATTAGGTGCTCCATAGAATGACGTAACGGCAGGAGCACCTCCAGTATAATTATTATCATAACCAGTTCCAGGGTTTGTTATTGTAATTTTTTCTATCTCACCAGTATCATATCCATCATCATCCGTTTTCATAATAACAAAACCACTGGCATCTGCTCCACATCCTGCTGGATCAACAACCTGAACAAAGGGTGGTGTAGTATAACCACTTCCACCACTTATAAGATTTGTTCCTATAACTTGCCCGACTGTATTAACAACTGCCTGTGCAACAGCACCAGATCCACCACCACCAAAAATTACAACCTGAGGTATTCCACACTCAAAGTTACCTGTATAGCATTCACCTGGTGATTGTGCTTGATTGCCATCCTCACCAAAGAAGTTATCCATCCATGCATCAGCACCAGCTGAAATTTCTCCAGGGAAATTTGGTGAAATACCAAAATTAAAGTTTGAAAAATTATCTTTTTCTGCTTTAGATGGTCCACCCCATCCTTGTAACGAAAACTCTTTTACCTCTGGGCATTCTGGACCACCACATAAGAAACCTTGGAATCCAAGAATAAAATCAATAGCAGAAGAAACAGAACCATATATTTTACCAACTCCTCCAAGAATATCATTAATATTATCAAAAATTGGTCCTAGAATATTATCAATATCATTTGTAAGACGATTAATGAGTGCATTTACAAATTTTTCTGCAGCACAGAATGGAGTTTGAATAACTTGCCCAATCATTGAGTATAAAAAATCACCAACGAGACCAAATAATCCAGCAATAATTTTTTCAAAAGAACAGAAGATTTGATCAATAACAGCAGCAACAACTGATTCCTTGATTGTTCTTAAGAAATTAGTCATAATCATTTCAAGTGCTTCAAGAATAAGTTTTTTCAACTTATTCAAGACCCAGTTTCTTAATCTTTGAACCAGAGATTTAAGAACACCTGCAATCGCACCAGTGACAGCACTAATTGTATTTTTTAAATTTTGAACTTTATTAATTGCACCATTGATATAAAAATCACCGTATTTTTGAACTCCACGCAAAAACACAAACAGTTTTTGTAGGTTTGTGTTTATATCAGATAATCCACCTTTACTATCACAAGGATCACCTTTACTATAAATTTCTTGCTTTGCTATCTGCTCAAGATTCCACGAAACAGTCTGATAGTATTTTATACCATACTTCTCATCAGATTTTTCTTTACCTCCCATTGAGGTTTCATCAATTAATGCTTTAGACTGAGTCGCCATGGTTATTATGTATTAGGATTTTTTTTAAAGAAATCTTGTGTTGGTAATTGAACAGGTTGTTGTGAACCTGATCCTTCTCCACCTGCAAGTTGATAACTAGATGGTTGTATTGTTCCGTGAAATGGATCGATCCGTTTGAACCCTGTGCTTTGTGCTTTTGTTGCGTCATCAATAGTAATATCAACATCAGCACCGGTTCTTGCAAGAACACCAATTATAGCTGGTTCAGTGTATTTTTCATCTAAAAAGAATCCAAATACAGTTTCACCACCAACAATACCAGTCGATGTTCTATTTAGAGATCCATGTGAAGTGGGACGAAGAATTACTGCCCATGGAAGTTTATTATCAGATAACTTCGTTCCTTCTGCGGGATGATACCCCATGATTCTTACTTCAACACGATCACCCCATCTATTGGCATCAGTTTTATTTTTAGTTTGAAATGGTGGAACTTGCCCTATCCAGAATTTAGGACTATTTCCAAAGAAACCTTTACTCATCTATTAATCCTCCTCTACAGTATATACACCATCAGTATCACGAACGATTGTCAAATGTGTTAATGATCCAGTTTGACCATCAGAAGTAAATTCATGTGCCAAGTTAACAATTAAGTATTTACCACTGACCTTTTCATCAGATACACCCTCTTGTGGTGTATCTGTCAATGCAGGAAATTCACAGTTTATAATCATACCTGCTCTCAACTCAAGATTACATGGAACAACCATATCAATCCTCCTTGAGAAGATAAGATTATATCTCATTCTTCCCGCAGCAAACCACTGGAAAGGGTTGTTATTGACCGTAGATCCAATACCAACAGAAAAATTACCTGGATTTACAATTTGGAGATCAGTTACGGAAAATTGACCTTTATTTTCATCTTCATATATATTATTAAACTCTTCAGAACCCATTACTGTAAGAACGTTTTCATTTGCGTTGATGAAATCCTCGCGGTATTCGTTGCTATATGGATTGTAAGAAATAAACTTAGCGTTTATTCCAGCACCTTGTTGCGAATATAAATTACCCGAAGGTTTACGGACTTCATACTTTAATATTCTGAAATTACTTTGTTCACAAAAGGTTGCAACATCTCTATAAACATATCTAATTGGGTATGGTGTTGAAGATATTAAAGAATCTATTCCTCTAAAATAAAATCCATCCTGTGTTTCAAAAATAAAGAATCCAGGAGCAGCATTAGTTGGTAATACAGGAACTGCTTTAGGGCATAGATCTAATAAAAACTCAAATGGTGATCTACCATTACCATATTCTGCAGATGGAAATTTTGATGGTGTAAAATGCACGGCATTATCTGGTGCTTTCTCAGCAGGAACTGCTAATCCACCATTTTCAATCGTATCTATTAAGACTGTTCTTGCCGTCTCAGAAATTTTGCCATCATATTTTTTATCAACTCTAATTGTTGCATCTCTTGCACCTGGTTCGGAACACAAATTAATTGATAAAATCTGCTTCTTATCTTTTGTCATAACATCCGAAACTGATGTTACTTCTAGTGGATAATTTGAATCAAATTTTAATTGAGCATATTCCTCTGGTTCTAAATCATCAAAAATAGAATCTGCATTATAAATGTTTCCAGATCCATTTTCTAGAGTTATATTTAATTTATTACCAACTATTTCTTCTGCAAGAGAAAATAAATTCAATGATCTTTCACCAGAACCAGCAGTTACAGAATATCCAGTATCAATTACTAGCAATTTTGCAGTAATATGTGGTGATAATAAGGATTCAAAATATTTAAATCCCAAAAAACCACCAGAAAGATTTATGGATTGACCATCTGTTATGTTATTAACACCTAGTGATAATTCAGTTATTGATGCGGGTCTTGACCAGTTCCTTACCATTTATGCCTCCGTAATAATGGTATGTTGGTTAGCAACAACAACTAATGTCTTAGTAGGAGCAGAAACATCATTAGGAGATCGCATTGCTAATGTACTTGATCTATCTATATTAGGATTATTCACTTGAAGACCTCGCAGTGATGGTGCTGGAAACAAATTCTTAGGAACTGGAGCAGGACCTCTCTTGATACTTTCATTTGTATCTCCGCCAGTTCCATATGCAGTGAAGAACTGATTATCTGCTGAAGTTCCTCTAGATCTTACCTCTGCCCTATCTCTAGAATCAATACGAGAACCTGCACCAAGAAATTCTGTTCTTCCTCCAACGTGTTTTGCTGCTTGCACCTGCATATTTCTATTTCCAATTGCTACTACAGACCGATCAAATATTTTACCAACACTTTCTCTAGAAGGATATTGCTTTCTCTTAACAAAGTATGACATCATAGCATCAATTGCACTATCTCTATCATTAACTTTTTTCCATATTGGATCTACTTTAGTTCCAGGACCACTACTTACATTTGGATTTATATATGCAGGTTGATATTGTCCATCACTAGTAATAACTTCACGAATATTAGATCCGTAACGTTTTTCGGGATCGGCTGCTCTGTTATATATTGATTGTGCTACATCTGCTCTTGCTTGAGCATTACCACCTTCCAATGCAGCAATTGCTGCTAATAGTGCCTTATCACCCTTAGCATTAGATGCGATTGGAGGATTAGATAAATCGGGTGAACCATCAGGTAAATCATCAGGTTGATCAGAAGAATTTGAATCATCATCTTTATCTTCAAATCCAAATAATTTTTTAACATTATCTACAAGATCTTCTAAAAGATTATTTGACTTGGTTTTTTCACCCAAATTATTTGCTTGTGCTATGGTTGTTTTTTTGAAAACAGAAAAAGACTCAACACCAGAACCAGTTCTTATTGGTTTACTATCAAGCGTTAACTTTCCACTATCATATGAGGTTCCTTTAACAGTGCCACCTTTAGAATAACCTTTAATATTTTCTTCAATCTTTCTTGATTCGATAAAAAACTCATCCTTTGTCATTGGTATTCCAGATGGACCTTCAAATTTAAGAGATGAAGATCCCAATGCAGATGGAGTTCTATGGGCATATCCAACACCAGGTAGAAAAACTTTCGTATTTGTTGGTGCATTGTTATTATTAACAATCTCAATAATTTTTTTTGCTGCACTATTAAATTCCGCAACCTGAACTGGTTTATTAGATTCAGAATTTATTGGTGCTTGTAGTCTTTGATTAGGGGGAATTGGATTTGGATTAATTGGAAGAGATCCTAGTGCTCCTGTCGGAGCACCCAATCCTTTTTCAATATCCTTTAAATCTTTGAGGGCTTCATCAACTTCACTTCCATTTGTTTGACCTAAAAACTTACTCAATTCATCCAAATCTTTTTTTATTTGTTGTTCTTTTTTTGGAGTTAATTTTTGAGTAAGTTCAATAAACATCATCGAGAGTTTACCAATCTCACCAACTATAAATTTTATATTATCAATAAGACCTTTGTTATCTTCAGTAAACTTCTCTATACTTGCAATGATGGCAGGCAAACTATTAACTAAAATACCAGCACCAAGTAAAATGAAAAAATCTTTTAATTTATCAATAAAACTTCTTGCTGGTTGAATAACTTTCTTTGCAATTCCAGATCCAAATTTTTGTTTTTTCTTACCTTCAATAAGATCCTCTCTTTTCTTTAACTTTATCTTATTTTGCTGAACTTTAAATAATGTCTGTTCTTCAGCACGAAGTTTCTTCATACTCTTGTTCCCTTCGGCAAGAGTCTTATTAATCTTTATTGCATTTATTTTTAGAGTTTTTATTCCAGTTTCAATCATAATTCAACTCCATATGCAGATAATGATCTACCGAAGAATGGATTGTCTAAATCCATCGGTGCAATCAAAATATCAGAAGATGAAGATTCTCTTGTCTGTTCTTGTGGTTGTGCCTGTTGCTGTTGTTTAGGTGTCTTTATTACCGTTGGTGGCAAATTAAGATTCATCGTTTCAATAGAACCTTCACCAGATGGTTGTTGTGATCCTTTTCTAAGATCATAAGTTTGAAGTTTTTCTGGGTCAAAATCAATAACTTGTAATTTAATCGGTGATTTTTTAACTGGTTCTAATTCAGGTTCAGGTGTCTTGGGTTTATTATTCTCATGTTTTTCAGATATCTTTCTCAATACCTGCATAAACGCATCAGTTTGTGGCGTAACTATTGGTGTAGTATTACTCATAAGAGACGCTTGAGGTTGAGTGCTACCACCATTAACACTAGCAAGAGTTGTTTGAGTTTCTTGTTCGGATTGATCTCCTTGCATTCTGTTTAAAAGATCAATAATTCCTCCAGGTTTTTCAATTTCTTTCAATTCTAATTTTCTAACTCGTTTTTCTACAAGATCGGAAAATTCTTTGAATAGTGAAATAGTTCTATTAGTTTCTTCTTGCTGCAATTTAAAGTTTCTTGCCTGCTGTTCTACACCACTCTTAAATGATAGGAACATTCTCCCATAATTATTATTAATATCTTTCAATACAGGACGGAACCTATTTGCAGCTGGTGCCTGAATAACTTCTTCCTTAGGTGCAAGGATTGTTGGAACACTATCAACGTTTGTTGGTCCATCACCAGGTATCGTTCCACCTTTAGAATAACCTGTAGGTGGTTTCAGATTATATTTGTTTAATGGGTCGGGATTATCATAGAATCTTGCTGTTGATGGATACTTCTTTATAATACTTTGCTTTTGTTCAAGATATTTTTTTGGATCTGCTACCCGACGTTCGGCAAGTACACGTCTATTTCTACTGTCATTATTTTTCCAAGAGATCATCTCCTTAGATCCCTCTCTCATGGTATTAATATCACCACGGGGTTCTGTCAAACTTTTTTCAAAAGGATCTGATTTAAACGCATTCGAGGTGAGTGAACCAAGATCCATGAGATTGGTAATTATATTATCATTAGGATTAACTATTTCTTTAGTTGTTAGAAACAGATCTAGTATGAGCAATGGAGCAAGCGCCTTACCAAGCAGACGACCAGCACCCCCAAGCATTCCTCCACCTCGTCCTAATCCTGGTGGTGGTTTTGGAATACCTTGTCCTGGTTTTGGGACAAATGGTGCCCTGCCAGGAGTGGTCCCTGGTAATTGAGTTGAAACAGGTTTACCACCAGGACCAAGAATTGGTGATTTAGGACCTCCCGGAGATATCGGTGCTTTAGGAGGAGGAGGTTTAGGTGCTGAGGTTGAAGGTTTTGTGCCGCCTGGTGGTGGTGTAGTTCCTGGTGGTTTTGGTGGTACTGGTGGTTTCTGTCCAGATAGAGATCTTATTCTTCTAACTAAACTACGAGCAAGAGAGAATAAACCCTGTAATTTTAATAAAAGACTTAATATCTTACCACCAATTGCGATAGCAAGCAGTGTTTTCCAGTGATCTCGTAAAAAATTAAATACTCTAACTAACTTTTCTCTATTTTTTTCATCTTGTAACCATTCAAAAGCAGCATTAAGGGCAATACCAGTTCCAACTATAGTTAAAAACTCAATAATCTTATCAAAAATACCTTTAATTGGTGATAATACTTTTTTACCAAAATCTTTTATATTTCCAGATAAACCCTTTCCTCTTTCTACAAAATCCTCTTTTGCTACAAGTTTCTTCTTCTTTACTTGTTTTCTAGAAAGTTTTAAGGTTTGTTTCTTTTCTGCAATTCTATTAGCAAAATCAATTGCTAACTGATTTTGAATTTCTACAAGGATTTTATTAGTTTCTGTTAGAGTTGTTGCTAAAGATCCTGTAGATACTGTTTCTGGTCCTTTTAAATCTTCTGCCTTTATTGCTTGTGCTTTCTTTACTCTCACAAAAGACATCTTGGATGTCTTCAGTTTTGGTTTCGCAAACGAAAAACTAATCTTATTGGCACTCTTCATCAATGGGGACGAATCCTTCCCCATTTTTGGTAATGATGGTGCTTGGAATGATTGTTGGTTTTCTAATGCCACTACTGATTCTGCTGTGCCTTAAGGTTTTCTTCTTCAATGTGTTGGGAAAGCATCGTTACATATACTTCTCTCTCCCAAGGTATCATATTTTCAAGTTCTGTTAATGAATATTTATGATATTGAATCAATGAAAAATTCGTCTTGTAATACACCTCAAGACTAGTATGTGACATGACTAGCTGAAAAAAGATGCTAATCCCTCAAGCACAACCTCATTATCTTTTTTAGTATTAGGATTCTTTACAACAATAGTATGTGTAAGTTTTGGCATCGTTTCAAAGAACTTCTCAATTTCTTTGAATTGCTTAGTATTCATCTGTTCAATAAATTCATTCATTTCTTTCTTAGTTGAATCTTTTGCAGACCAACACTCATCAGCATTATAAATCATCTCAATACAAGAAGAGATCATTTCAAGAGATTGATCAACACCTTCACCACTACCTTGAACTTCGAAGTTATTTTCAACAAATTGATCAATTGTTGGATACTTTAACTTCATTGAGAGGGTATCATCCAACTTTATAATATTAGTATGCTCTTTATTTTTTTGAACTTTGATTGTATCAATATCAATTTCAGTTTGAACCTGTGTCTCACCATCATCTTGACAGGTTACGTTAACCTCAATTTGTTCACCAACAGACTTGGCACGGATATTGAGAAACAAATATTCAATATCAAATGTTGCAAGTTGTTCTACCTTAACACCACGAGTGCTAATACAATCAGACAAGATTTGAATAATAGCATTAGTAATCTGTCCCATGTCTTCAGATTCTAGTGCCATTACTAGAATTTTTTCTTCTCTTACCAGAAAGGGACGATACTTTACTTTCTTTCCAGTAGAGGGAATCTCCAACTCATACGTTGGAGTGCTAATTTTTGGTAAAGGCATAATCTGCAATACAATTCAGTTATTCTTATTTATTACTACACTGGAGCAGTTACTGTCCCAGGTGTTGGTGGTCCAAAGAAACCAGTCACTTCATTTCCTGGAGCAGATACGTTTCCAAAACCATCTGTAAATACAATAGGATTCACATTCTTTCTCATCAATCTATAGCGATCATAATACATTGTAATTGTAACACGCATTACTTCCGAATTACCATACTGAACTGGAACAGCATTAACTGCTTTAGGAAATGCATTAACTAATTGATATGTAATATCTGTTGCTTTAGGGACATTATAATTCTTTTCAAATTTGGTGATGTATATTCCACCAGAATTTTTATAGAATTTGGGATAGTTAAAACGCCTATAATAATTACCATCAATATTTTGATCATATGCACCAGGTTCACCCAACAGGTTACTATTACCACCAGCAATATAGTTCATCCATGCTTCAAAGAACATGAGAATAGTATAATCTCTATCAACATAGAAAGAGAAATCAATATCAGTATTAATTCTGGTATGAGCATATTCTTGAACAACACCCTGAAACTGATCCTTCATCTCACCAGTTGCATTAGTAGATGATGGAAGAGTTGCAGAAAAGCAATTAATTGCTAACTTTCTTTGAAAAGTCTGATTCCAGTCAAATCCATAAATGGGTCTCAACTGTGCAATGTTTAAATGGTCAAGAAAGGGTGTCGACGATCCACTAGTTCCCCATCCATTACTAATGAATACTTGAAACTGATTTGACCTTGCAAATCCACCTTTTGTAGCAGTATCTTGATGTAAATCACCTACAATTGTCTGGATATTGGGGATATTAGGCATCTCTAAATATTAATACAGCCTTTGTTATTAGTTATTTAGATGTCATATAAGGGAAAATTTCAACCATCATATTCAAAAAAATATAAGGGTGATCCAACAAATATCATTTATAGATCACTTTGGGAAAGAAAGTTTATGATGTATTGTGATTTAAATGAAAATATTATTGAATGGGGATCTGAAGAAATTGCTCTACCATATCGTTCTCCACTAGATAATCGAGTTCATCGTTACTTCCCAGACTTCTATATTAAGGTTAGGGAAAATAATGGATCTATCAAAAAATATTTGATTGAGATCAAACCAAAGAAACAAACAATGGAACCAAAAGTTAAAAAAAGAAAAACAAAAT